>Ga0210012_1000348_pt1 | contig 56945 bp, 51 predicted proteins | sample CryGeymeta201504_FD_183974 | JGI IMG/M metagenome (GOLD analysis project Ga0210012, IMG submission 183974) | Groundwater microbial communities from Crystal Geyser aquifers in Utah, USA - Crystal Geyser metaG 2015-04 (SPAdes) (version 2) | ecosystem: Environmental > Aquatic > Deep subsurface >... | reverse complement strand
GGGTTCTGACCCCCATTAATTTGTAGCCGAATTCACCCACACGGAGCCTGACCATGTTCACCAAAATTCTTATCGCCAACCGTGGCGAGATCGCTTGCCGCGTGGCGGCCACCGCGCGTCGTCTGGGCATCCAAACGGTGGCGGTGTATTCCGATGCCGATGCCAACGCCAAACACGTGGCGGCCTGCGACGAGTCGGTGCACATCGGTGGCAGTGCCCCCAAAGACAGCTACTTGCGCTGGGAGAAGATCATCGATGCAGCCAAGGCCACGGGCGCGCAAGCCATTCACCCCGGATACGGTTTCCTGAGCGAAAACGCCGACTTTGCCACCGCCTGCGCCGCCGCCGGTTTGGTGTTCATTGGCCCACCGGCCGCCAGCATGCAAGCCATGGGTCTGAAGGCCGAGTCCAAACAGTTGATGGAAAAGGCTGGTGTGCCGCTGGTGCCTGGTTACCACGGTGCCGACCAGAACCCGGCGCTGCTGCACCTGAAGGCCGACGAGATGGGTTACCCGGTGCTGATCAAAGCCAGCGCCGGGGGCGGCGGCAAAGGCATGCGCGCAGTGGAGCGCTCGCAAGACTTTCTGGACGCGCTGGCCAGCTGCAAGCGCGAAGCCATCAACAGCTTTGGCAGCGATGCCGTCTTGGTTGAAAAATACGTGCAGCGCCCGCGTCACATCGAGATTCAGGTGTTTGGCGACACCCAGGGCAACTACGTGTACCTGTTTGAGCGCGACTGCTCGGTGCAGCGCCGACACCAAAAGGTGCTGGAAGAAGCCCCTGCGCCCGGCATGACCCCCGAGCTGCGCGCACACATGGGTGAGGCCGCCGTGGCAGCCGCCCGTGCGGTGAACTATGTGGGCGCGGGCACGGTGGAATTCATTGTGGAGCAACGCGAAGCCGTGGCAGTGGATGGAACGCCCACGGTCACGATGGATTTCTTCTTTATGGAAATGAACACGCGTCTGCAGGTGGAGCACCCGGTGACGGAGGCCATCACCGGGCAAGACCTGGTGGAGTGGCAATTGCGCGTGGCCAGTGGCGAACCGCTGCCGCTGCGTCAAGACCAGCTCAGCATCACCGGACACGCCATCGAAGCACGTATCTGCGCCGAAAACCCCGACAACAATTTTCTACCGGCCACCGGCACACTGGATGTTTATGCCAAGCCGTCGCACGTGTCTTTTCAAACCACCCATCCTTCCGGAGAGGGCAGGGGTGGGTGCGGCTTTAACCCGGTGCGCTTTGACGACGGCGTGCGCCAGGGCGATGCCATCAGCCCGTATTACGACTCGATGGTGGCCAAGCTCATCGTGCACGGCGACACCCGCGCGCAAGCCTTGGCGCGGCTGGATGCGGCGTTGGCCGCGACGCACATCGTCGGCCTGACCACCAACGTGCAGTTTTTGCGGCATGTGGTGCAGTGCGACTCGTTTGCCAACGCCAATCTGGACACTGGGCTGATCCCGCGCGAAGCCGCCGCGCTGTTTCATCAGGAACGCGTTGGCCTGGCGCTGGCGGCAAGCGCCGACGTGGCGCAAACGCTGATTGACGAGCGAGCCTTGCAAGCGCCAGACCCGTTCAGCAAGACCGACGGCTGGCGCAGCCACGGCACATTTGCGCGCCGCTTTGCCTTTGAGTTTGCAGGCGATGTGGTGCAGGCCAGCCTGCGTTACCTGCATGACGGCGCGCTGCACCTGACGGTGGGCGAGGGCGCAAGCGCTGTGGCCGGTGTGCTGCATTTTGTCGGCACCCCGCAAGGCATTGACCTGCAATTTGCCGGACAACGCGCGTTGGTGAATGTATACAGAAAAGGCGAGCTAGCCCATATATTCACTGCGCAAGGCGCTACACAAATCATTGCAATTGACCTGCTGGCGCACGCCGGTGTGGCCCCCGCCGAGGGCGGCCGCCTGACCGCGCCCATGCCCGGCAAGGTGGTGTCGTTTGCGGTCAAAGCCGGTGACATCGTGACCAAAGGCCAGCCGCTGGCGGTGATGGACGCGATGAAGATGGAGCACACCATCGCCGCACCCATGGACGGTGTGGTGGCCGAGCTGCTCTACGCGCCGGGTGACCAGGTGGTGGAAGGGGCGGAGTTGCTGCGGCTGGGGGAGGTGGCGTGAACCGAAGTGGCTGTCAGATGGTCACTGCAACTCGAACCAGTTCACCATTCGCAAGCCGGTCAGCCCCGCAAAATCTCGCGTGTTTCGAGTGACCAGTGTTGCGCCTTGGGCGATCGCGATGGCAGCAATTTGACCATCCACAAACGCCAAGGTTTGGCCCAACTGTTCTCTCTGTGTACGCAATTCAGCATGGACGCGAGCTGCCTGAGCGTCGTAGGCAAGGACTGGCAGTTGACCCGCAACGTCTTGTACAAATCGGCCAATCGCATCCCGACGATGCCCAGCAGGCATGCGCAACCAGCCAAAGCGCAGCTCGTGCCACACAGGGGCGGCGATGGCCAGTTCGCCTTCATAACGGCTCAAATTTGCCATCACACCGGCATGTGGCGCGGGTCGCGCTGCCTCTGAAAGCACGTTGGTATCAAGTACCCAGGTGGTGGTGCTCACCAGGAAAACTCTCTTTCACGGTCTGTTTGACGCACCTGAGCAAATGGGTCATCTTCAGGCGTGCCATCGAGCGCAGGCAATTGTTCAGATCGCCAGTGCTGGAGTCTTTCTGCAAACCCGGTGGCTGCACCACTCATGCGCTGGTACTGTTCGAAAGACATCAAAACGCCGGCCACCTGACCCCGTCGCGAGATTGAAAAAGGCGCATTACCCGCCTCAACGCTTCGCAGTGCGTTGGCAAGTTGGGCGCGCGCCTCTGAAAAGGGTAGTGTTTGCATCGCGGCCTCCTTATTGGCGTACATTTGAATTGTACATTTAACCGGGTTGGGGTGCTATTCAAAGTGATGTGACGGAGTGGGTTGTGTGCAACTGACGTCAGGTTACTTGCCCAATCAGCCGTGCGATGCGCCATTGCGACGTGCGGCCTTCATCATATGTTGAACCCGCGCCGTGGCCGTCTTTGGCGGCTTCCTCATGGTGGCTGACCACAAATCGTCAGCCGCCAAAGCCAGCCGTAGCGCTGGCCAGTGTCTTGACCTGTTGCAAGGCGCATAGCCTGGTCGATGTGCCGGGTTTAGCGTTATGTAGTGGTTTCTCAAGAGACCAAATCACTTTGAATCGCACCCAGGCGCGGCAAGCCCTGGGGTGCTACAAATTTTTGAGAAAATGGGACAGCTAGCCCAGGTACTTTGTTGGTCAGTTATTCTCAAATTGAAAGCACCCGTGACCCCGTTTCAGATCTCTTTTTGTTGCGCCAACACCGACCCCGAACCGTGGCTGGCGGGCTTGCACGCTGCCTTGCCGCAGGCGCAGGTGTCGGTCTGGCAACCCGGCGCCGTAGCGGCAGACATCGCCGTGGTCTGGCAGCCGCTGCAGCAGTTCTTTGACGAGCAGCCGCAGCTCAAAGCCATTTTCAACATCGGTGCTGGCGTGGATGCACTGCTCAAGCTGCGACTGCCGCCCCAAGCCGTGGTGGTGCGGCTGGAAGACGCGGGCATGGCGGTGCAGATGGCCGAATATGTGTGCCAGGCAGTCATCCGCCATTTTCGTGATCTGAACGCCTACGCCGACGACGTGCGCGCTGGGCACTGGACGTATTACAAGCCGCGCCAGCGCAGCGATTTACCCGTGGGCGTGATGGGCTTGGGCGTGCTCGGCGCGCGGGTGGCGCAGGCGCTGGCGCACTTTGAGTTTCCGGTCAACGGCTGGAGCCGCACGCCCAGAGCGTTGGATAGCGTGCGCAGTTTCAGTGGTGCGGCGCAGTTGGATGACTTTTTGGTCAGCAGCCGGGTGCTGGTGAACCTGCTGCCGCTGACACCTGACACCACCAACATCCTCAACCGTGATCATTTAAGCCGCCTGCAGCCCGGTGGCTACCTCATCAATGTGGCACGCGGCGCGCATTTGGTCGACGATGATTTGCTGGCGCTGATTCGCAGCGGCCACCTCTCAGGTGCGCTGCTGGACGTGTTTCGCACCGAGCCCTTGCCTGTGAATCACCCGTTTTGGCGTGAGCCCAAAATAACGATCACGCCGCACACGTCGGCGCGCACGCTGCGTGAGGACAGCATTGCGCAGATTGTTGGCAAGATAGACGCATTGCAACGCGGGCAAGCTGTTACAGGCGTGGTGAGCGTTGCCCGCGGGTATTAGCGTCCGCCGGGCAGCGTGCACAGGTACAGCGCTTGTTGCAGCAACGCTGCCATCGGGTGCTTGCCATTGGCCAGGCCGTTTTGGCGGGCGTCGGCAGCAAATGCGGTAAAGCCTGGTGTGATCGTCCAGCGCTGCGCCGCCAGGCCAAACAGGCGATGTGCTTGTTCGGTCAATTCTGTGACAAAAGCAGCCGAGGGTTGCGCCGCCAGCGTGTATTTGGCACGGTCTAGCGAAGCCAACGCCACTTTCCAGCCGGTGTCGTGCAGCATGCCCAGCAGATAGCCGTCAAAGGCGTCCAGCCCGGCTGAATCAGCCAGCGCGGCGGCGCGCTCGGCCAGCGCTTCAGAGTGTTTCCACAGTCTGGCAATGGCGTTGGCGTGTAGCGAGCCGGACGCGCCCGCTGCGCTGCGGTAAATGGGTTTGAGCACGACGCGGGCAATGGCCGACTGCAGCCCCACCGAGCCAATCAGCCGGATGCCTTGTTCCAGGTCAGTCACGTCACCTTGCGCCCGGTAATAAGGGCTGCTGGCCAGGCGCAGTACCTCGGCGACCAGCAGGGGGTCTTTGCCGACGCGCTGGGCAATCGCCTGCAGCGGCAGCTGGGTCTCGCGCAGCAAAGCGATCAACTGCGGCACCACTTCGGCCGCGCGGGGCAGCAGCATGTCGGGAATTTCTGGCAAGGCCAGCACACCTTGCAGTACGTCCAGCGCATGTTGTTCGTTCGGTGTGATGGTCTGAGTGGTCCGTTCCACAGTGCCTGCGAGCCATGGAACGAACGGATGGCTTGCCTCGGCTGACATGTCGGTGTCGGGGGCCGAACTGGGTTCGGAAACTGCAGCGGTCGACGCAGCCTCGACTTGATGCACTGGTGCGGGGTGGGTTGGGCGCGCCGGCGACCACAGGCGGGTGAACCAGTTCATGACAGACGCACCGCTGTTGCAAGCCAGAAAAACTCTTTTGCCATTGGCAACCCCCATTTTTATTTTCTTGGCAACGCCAATTCGGCGTCAACTCTATCAGAGCTGACCGAATGCGTCTGATTTTTACAGGTAAAGTCGCTCCATTGAAAGACATGTGAGAAAGATTTTTATGACGCTTCCCCGTCTTGTCAAACTGGTCGAAGTCGGCCCGCGTGATGGCTTGCAAAACGAAAAGCAGACCGTGCCCGCCGCGGTCAAGATTGAACTCGTGCACCGGCTGCAAGCGGCGGGCTGCAAAGAGATCGAGGTCACCAGTTTTGTGTCGCCCAAATGGGTGCCGCAAATGGGTGACAACGCCCAGGTGATGGCGGGCATCACACGCCAGCCCGGTGTGCGTTATTCGGTGCTCACGCCCAACCTCAGGGGGCTGGAGTCGGCGCTGGCCTTGCCGCGTGCGGCTTGGCCCGATGAGATCGTGGTGTTTGGCGCAGCCAGCGAGGCGTTCAGCCAGAAAAACATCAATTGCTCTATTTCAGAGAGCATCGAGCGCTTTGCCCCCGTAGTCCAAGCCGCCAAATCCGCAGGCATTGCGGTGCGCGGTGCCATGAGCTGCACCGTGGGCTGCCCGTATGAGGGTGACATTGCGCCAGAACGCGTGGCCATGCTGGCCGGACTCATGAAAAGCATTGGCGTGCAGCGTGTGGACGTAGCTGACACCATTGGCGTGGGCACACCGCTCAAGGTGCAGCGCGCCCTAGAGGCTGCGCTCAAGCACTTTGATATCGATCACATTAGCGGCCACTTTCACGACACCTATGGTCAAGCGCTGGCCAACACCTTGGCGGCGCTGCAACTAGGGGTGTGGAATTTTCAGTCGTCGGTGGCTGGCTTGGGCGGCTGCCCGTACGCCAAAGGCGCTACCGGAAACGTAGCGTCTGAGGACGTGGTTTTCCTGCTGCATGGCATGGGCATCGATACCGGCATTGACCTGGACAAGCTCATCGACGCGGGACATTACATCAGCGACTTCCTGCAGCGCCCAACCAACTCTCGTGCCGGAAAAGCTGTGCTCAACAAAAGGTGTGACTGATGTGCGGTGCTGAACTCAAGACACTGCCCGACGGTATGCAGCGCGTGGCCCGGGTGCTGCAAGACAAAGGGCATCCGCACGCGCCGGTGATGCTCAGCGATGCCGCGCGCACCGCGCAGCAGGCCGCCGGCGCGCTGGGCGTCGGGCTGGGCCAAATCGCCAAAAGCATCATCTTCAAGCGCAAACCCGATGCCGCTGCTGTGCTGGTCATTACCTCGGGCGACCGGCGCGTTGATGAGAAAAAAGTGGCCGCACTGGTGTGTGCCGAGGGGCAAAAGCTCGGCCGAGCCGACGCCGACTTCGTCAAGGCCAGTACCGGTTTTTCAATTGGCGGCGTGTCACCGGTGGGTCACGCCACAACGCCGGTGACGTTGATCGACCGTGACCTGCTGCGCTTTGATGAAATATGGGCTGCTGCGGGCCATCCGCATGGTGTGTTCAAACTGCATCCGAACGATTTGGCGCGCCTGACCGGTGCGCCGGTGGTCGATGTGGCCGCACAGGAGGGCTTGTGACCTTTGATCAAAAAGCTATATTGTTTATAGCTGCTACCGCAGACGATATAAGGGTTGGAGGCAAAAAGTACACACAAGGTTTGCCGTCGCCCTGTATGTCGGTGTGCGAGATGGACGACGCCAGCGGCCTGTGCCGCGGCTGCCTGCGCACGCTCGATGAAATCACCGCTTGGGGCAATGCCGACGACGCGTTCAAGCGGCAAGTCTGGCAGGCCATAGCTGAGCGTGTCGCGCCACGTCTGGCGGCCTGCGCCGACGATGTGTTTGGCAGCCACCGTGAGCTCAAGTCATGAAACACATTACTTTCTATCTGGACTTCATCTCGCCTTATGCCTACCTGGCATTTGAAAAGCTTCCTGAAGCGCTGATGGGCTGCAGTTACAGCGTCAGTTACCAGCCGTTGCTGTTTGCAGGGCTGCTCAAGCACCACGGGCACAAAGGGCCCGCCGAGATTGCGGCCAAGCGCGACTGGACCTATCGGCATGTACTCTGGTTAGCGCGGCAAAACGGTGTCGACCTGCGGTTGCCGACCAAGCATCCGTTCAACCCGTTGGCGCTGCTGCGGCTGGCGCTGGCCTGTGGCGACGCGGGCGTGGCCAATCGCTACGTTTGTGAAACCGTGTTCCGTCACGTCTGGCAAGGCGGTGGCGACGCTGAAGATGGGCAACGCTTGCAGGCGTTGAGCGCGCAACTTGCCCCGATGCGTGATGTGGCAGGCGAAGCGGTCAAGCGAGAGCTCAAGGCCAACACCGACGCCGCGCTTGCCAAAGGCATTTTTGGTGTGCCCACGTTCGAGGTGGATGGCCGCCTGTTTTGGGGGTTCGATGCGCTAGCGATGCTGCGCACCTACTTCGACGGCGACGCGTGGTTTGACCAGAATTGGGACGCGCTCGCGCTGGTACGCTGACCTTATCCGCCGGTCTCTACTTCAAATGCCTTGTTTTTGCCTTGCGCGAGCAGCTGAGCCGCCTGTTTGAGTGCGTCGTTCAACGTCGCCTTGAGCGTGTGCGGCGGGTTGATGACAAACACACCGCTGGCAGGCAAGCCCGGCCGCACCACCTCGCCAGCGTCATCGTGGCCGAGTTTGCTCGACTTGACGGTTAGCGTCGCGTTGAGCCAAGGTCGGCCCTCACGGTTGGCCAGCGTTTTGAGCTTGCGCGGCAGTTCATGCGCTTCGGGTCGCGGGATGATCGGGTACCACACCATGTAGGTGCCGGTGGCAAAGCGCTTGAGCGCGTCGGTGAGCAGGTCGACCACACGGCCGTAGTCACTCTTGATTTCATAGCTGGGGTCGCACAGCACAAAAGCGCGGCGGGAAGGTGGAGGCAAGAATTTTTTGAGGCCTTCAAAGCCGTCTTCCTGCATTACGGTGATGAATCGCCCGGCGTCGAGTTGGGCCACGTTGGCCTTGAGCGTCTTGGCATCGGTGGGGTGCAATTCAAACAGTCGCAGCCGGTCGCGCTCGCGCAAACAGCGCTGCACGATGAACGGCGAGCCGGGGTAAATGGCGTGGCTGCTGCCGGCATTGAAACTGGCGACCATGTCCATGTAATCCTGCAGCGCCGGGGCCAGCACGGTGTCGGGTTTCAGCGCGGCCTGCAGCTGCAAGAAGCCATGTGCTGCCTCGCCGCTGGTTTGGGCGTAATCGCCGTCAAGTCGGTACAGGCCAGCGCCGGCGTGGGTGTCAAAGAAGTGGATGGCTGTTTCTTTGCGCGTCAAGTGGCGCAGCACCGCCAGCAAGGCGGTGTGTTTAAGAACGTCGGCGTGGTTGCCTGCGTGAAAGGCGTGGCGGTAACTGAACATGGCGGCATGTTAACCGCCTGCGCCCAAGTGGGCGTTGCTGTGTCAGCCGAGGTGGCGGCCAAAAAAGCGCAAGGTGCGGTCCCAGGCCTGCTGCGCCCAGACCGGGTCAAACTGCGTTGCGGGCAAGCGGCGCGGGCCGACGGCGGTTTCGTTGGCAAAGGCGTGGCGGGCCAGATAGCGGTGAAATTCAAAGCCGACGTTGGCCGCGCGCAGCTTGGCCTCCAGCGCGTCGATGGTGTCGATGCTGAAGAACTCGTCCTGCGTGGCCCAGTGGCCTTGCAGCGGAGCGTGGATTTTGCTGGCGTCGATGTATTCGAGCGGCGGGCAACCGTAAAAGGTGACACCGGCGTCAATTTCAGGTGACTGGGTGAGCGACAGCAGCGTCAGTGCGCCACCCATGCAAAAGCCGGTGACGCCGACTTTTGGGGCGCGGGTCTTGAGGTATTGCACGGCACCGCGGATGTCTTGCGACGCTGCGTCGCCAAAGTTGAGCGCCGTCATCAGGTGGTGCGCTTCTTCGGCGTCCAGGGTGGATTGGCCACGGTAAAGGTCAGGCACCAATGCTTGGTAGCCCGCTGCCGCCAGACGATCGGCGACACCGCGAATCTGGTCGTTCAAGCCCCACCATTCCTGAATCACCACCACGGCGGGGGCACCTGCGCCAGACGCGGGCTCAGCCAGATAGCCTTGCACGGTTTGCCCATCGGGGCGTTTGAAAGTAACCATCGAACCCATGTTGTGTCTCCTTGTTGGTTGGGCCCCGCATATTAGCCCGATCGGGCTGCCCTGTGGCGATCCCCTATAATGCCCGGCTTCGCAGCGCTTTGTGGCTCCGCGGCGAAGACCAACCTCCCTACCTAAGAGATTCCCGTCAGAGGAACGCCGACCGTAGAAAAGAGCCCGGCAAACCTTCTTTAAAGAGAAATCTCATGTCAACTTTCAGCGCAAAACCCGCTGAGGTCGTGCACGAGTGGTTTGTGATTGACGCGACCGACAAGGTCCTCGGACGAGTAGCCAGCGAAGTTGCTCTCCGTTTGCGCGGCAAACACAAGGCCATTTACACGCCTCACGTCGATACCGGCGACTTCATCATCGTCACCAACGCAGCCCAGCTGCGCGTGACCGGTGCCAAGTCGACCGACAAAATGTACTACAGCCACTCGGGTTTTCCGGGCGGCATCAGTTCCACCAATTTCCGTGACATGCAAGCCGCCCATCCGGGTCGCGCTTTGGAAAAAGCCGTCAAGGGCATGCTGCCCAAAGGCCCACTGGGCTACGCCATGATCAAGAAGCTCAAGGTGTACGGTGGTGCCGAGCACCCGCACACTGCCCAGCAACCCAAAGTGTTGGAAATCTAAGGAGCCCTCAATGATTGGTGAATGGAACAATGGTACCGGCCGTCGCAAATCCAGCGTCGCCCGTGTTTTCCTGAAAAAAGGCTCTGGCCAAATCGTCGTCAACGGCAAAGACATTCAAAACTTCTTTGGCCGCGAAACCTCGATCATGATCTGCAAGCAGCCCCTGATGCTGACCAACCACGCTGAAACCTTTGACATCATGGTCAATGTGGCCGGTGGCGGTGAGTCGGGTCAAGCCGGTGCGGTGCGTCACGGCATTACCCGTGCTTTGATCGACTACGACGCCACGCTCAAACCGGCGCTCAGCCAAGCCGGCTTTGTGACACGTGACGCGCGCGAAGTTGAACGCAAAAAGGTCGGTTTGCACGGTGCTCGCCGTCGCAAGCAGTTCAGCAAGCGTTAAGCAATTGCTCGCTTTCCAACAGCCGCCTGGGTGCAAATTCTGGCGGCTGTTTGCATTTTTGCGGTTGAATTGAATCACCCATGAAACTACGCCTGTTCTTGCGGCGGCTGACCGTCAGCGCCCCCCGCGTGGCGGTGCGCAGCGCCATGCCGTGGCCGCTTCGCTGGGTGATTCTGGCAGTGGTGGCGGGCTTTTGTGCGGCGATTGCCTTGTGGTCTTTCGAGTTTGGCAAAGAGATCGCAGGCCTGGACCAGGGCACCAAAGAACAGTTGGCACAGGCAACCGCAGAAAACGCCGCGCTGCAGTTGCAGCTCCAGAAGTTGACCGACGAACGTAACAAGGCACAGTCGGTGGCCAACACCGCAGATACGATTTTGATTGCCGAGAAGGCTGCCCATGAAAAAATGGTCGAGGTCAATCGCCAATTGCTGGCTGAAAACCAGCAGCTCAAAGACGACCTTGGTTTTTTTGAGCAGTTGATGCCGGCCTCAACTGGCAACGCGGCGTCGTTGTCGATCCGCGGCGTTCAGGCCGAGGTGTTGCCCTCTGGGGAACTGCAGTGGCAGGTACTCATGATTCAGAGTGGCAAGAACCCGGCAGAGTTTGACGGGCGGCTCGAGTTGACATTCACGGGTGTGTCGGGCGGCAAAACCTGGAGCGGGGTTTTACCCGATGGTGCCGTTGCTTTCAAAGTGAAACAATATGGCCGCTTGAAGGGCGTTTACCCTTTGCCCGCCCAGACGAATGTCCGGTCTGTAACAGCCAAGGTATTTCAGGGAACCACATTGCGCGCCGTGCAGACCGTCAAACTGCAAGCGCCGGCGCGTTGAAGCGCGCCAAAACATCGAGATGATCATGTTCAACAGAAAAAAACAACCGCCGATCAAGAGTCTTATTTCTCACGGCAGCCAGCTGGAGGGTAATTTCGGTTTTGCCGAAGGGCTGCGCATTGATGGCGCGCTCAAAGGCAACATCACCGGCCTGCCGACGGCGCCCAGCATGTTGGTGATCTCGGAATCGGCCTCGGTGGCGGGCGCCATCGTCGCCGATCACATCATCATCAACGGGCGGGTGAACGGCCCCGTGCATGCGCGCGACATCCTTGAGTTGCAACCCAAGGCGCGCATTGTGGGTGACGTGTCGTACAAGTCACTCGAAATGCATCGCGGTGCGGTGGTGCAAGGGCGCCTTAGTCCGCTTGTTGCACCAGTCGTTGAGGACGAAAAGCCCACACTGAAACTGGCGGCAAACAACCATTGACGCCATACCCGACCAATTTGTTGTAGTATTTGCCAACTTTATTTACAGAGGTGCCCATGAGTGCAGTAGCCGAAAACGTCCAAACTGAAATGCCTGAACCGATTTTGTTCACCGACAGCGCGGCTGCCAAAGTGGCCGACCTGATTGCCGAGGAAGGCAACCCTGACCTGAAGCTACGGGTGTTTGTGCAAGGTGGCGGTTGCTCGGGATTTCAGTACGGTTTTACCTTCGATGAGGTCGTCAATGACGATGACACGACGATGACCAAGAACGGCGTGTCCCTGTTGATTGACGCGATGAGCTACCAGTACCTGGTTGGCGCTGAAATCGACTACAAAGAAGACCTGCAAGGCGCGCAATTTGTCATCAAGAACCCCAACGCCACGACCACCTGTGGCTGTGGTTCGAGTTTTTCGGCCTAATTCACTGCCCCACCCCGTCCTCAAGCTGGGTAAATTGCGCCCAGAATCCGCGGTCCGGCTGCACCAGTAACGCTGGGAAGGTTGCCCGGCTGGCGGTGGATGGTTTGTCGCGCCAGCCAAGCAAAGGCGGCGGCTTCCACCTGCTGCGCGGGCATACCAAAGTCGTCTGACGTTTGGACAGGTAGGCCTGGCAAGGCGTGTTGCAGGCGCAGCAGCAGCTCTTTGTTGTAGGCGCCACCACCACAGACAATCAATACACTGCTCTCTGAAGCATAGCGTTTAACGCTTTGTGCACAAGTGCTGGCGGTGAGTTCTGTCAGTGTGGCTTGAACATCGTTAGGCGCTGCGGAAGAAAAGTTGCTTAATTTTTTCTTCAACCAACTGACGTTGAAAAGATCCCGTCCGGTGCTTTTGGGTGGCGTCTGATCAAAAAAAGCCTCGTTGCGCAGTGTCTGCAACAGGTCTGGCAGACAGTGGCCTTGTGCTGCCCAATCACCCCCAGCGTCGAACGCGGCACCGGTATGCTGTTGGCACCACGCATCCAGCAGTGCGTTACCCGGACCGCAGTCAAAGCCCAGCACGGGCAGGGTGGCGGCACCCGGCAACACGCTCAGATTGGCTATGCCGCCCAGATTCAGCACCGACACCATCTTGTGCGATTGACCAAAGACAGCGTTGTGAAACGCTGGCACCAGCGGCGCGCCCTGACCGGCGGCGGCAACATCGCGGCTGCGCAGGTCCGCGATGACGTCAATACCGGTACGCTCGGCCAGCAGCGCCGCATTGATCAGTTGGATGGTGTAGCCAATGTCACCGGTAGACGGCGAATTGAGGCGGGGCTGATGCCGAACGGTTTGGCCGTGCGCACCGATCGCACGAACCCGCCCCGCCGCCAGATTCCGCGCCGTGAGCTGCGCCAGCAATTGCCGCACCACGCCTGCATAGGCAATGGCAATCGTGTTACCCGCCATGGCGGCACGGTGCAGTTCGTTGGCACCGGGGCTGTTCAGCGCCAGCAACTCCGCCTTGAAGTCGGCATCAAAACTACAACTCGCATTGGCCAATACCTGTGGTTTTGTGCCGGAAAAATCAGCGACAACGCCGTCAACGCCGTCGAGCGAGGTGCCTGACATCAAGCCGATGTAGTACTCAGGTACCGTGCACATTTACGCTTTAGATAAGCGCCTGCGGCAAATAGACGGCGCTATTCAAAACGGCTGGTTTGCACACTGGCTGCGGCTTGCAGCTCGGACTGAACGTTGGCTGCAAGTTGTCGGAAGACGGGCAAGGCTGCTGCCGGGACCGGCACGGTTTCACTTTGCCGCGCCATCTTCATTGGGTCGTATTGCACACCACCGACGCGCACTTCAAAGTGCAGGTGCGGGCCGGTGGCCCAACCAGTGGAACCAACCAAGCCGATCGTCTCACCTTGGCCGACATTTTGGCCACGCTTGACCAGGATTTTGCTCAGGTGCGCGTAAACCGTTTCGGTGTTGTTGCGGTGTTTGATGAAAATCACATTGCCGTAGCCGTTTTGTACGCCGGCAAAAGTGACGATGCCGTCGCCGACGGTGCGCGCTGGCGTGCCCGTCGGCGCGGCGAAATCGGTGCCCAGGTGGCGTCGCCAGCTTTTCAGGACCGGGTGAAAGCGCATCGCAAAACCACTGCTGACCCGCGAAAACTGCACCGGTGAACTCAGGAAAGCGCGGCGCAGGCTTTGGCCGTCCAGGGTGTAATAACCCCCGCGCTGGTTTACTGAACCAGGGGCGTCTGCGGGGGGCTGGAACCACATGGCCTGGAATATCTTGCCCGCATTGACGAACTCGGCGCTCAGAACACGCCCGGCGCGCAAGGGTTCGCCGTCACCCTGCAATATCTCGTAGACCACGTTGAACCGGTCGCCTTTTCGCAGGGACCGGCGAAAGTCGATATCACCCGAGAAAATTTCTGCCAACTGGTTGGCAATGCTGTCTGGCAGGCCAACTTCATCGGTTGCGGCGTACAGCGATGATGTGATGGTGCCGCTGGCCAGGCGGGTGGACGCTTCAAGCGCCGCTGTCTCCAGACGTGAGCTGAAGCCTTCAGGCGTACGTTCGATCACCAGGCGTTTAAATTGACCCGTGTCGTCGCTGGTCCAGCGTGCGGTCAGCTTGTCGAACAGTTGGACGTCTTGAATTTGGACCGCGATGCTGCGCCCACTGCGGCCAAATACATATTGCTGGGCAAGCGCATCCTTACGCAAAAACTGTGCGGCGAGCGGGTCAAAAACGCCCAGACGGGTGAGCAAGGTGTCCGCCGTGTCGGTGTTGCGGGTGGTGTCAGAGCGGTACAACGTCAACGTTTGCGCTGCGAGCTCGACGTCGGGCAGGGCCGCCAACGGCTGGACCATCTCCAGCACATGCTGTATTGGCACCTGTTCAACGTCAGGCCCCAGATTAACCAAAGCCAAGGCGCCGCCGCCGGTACCCAGAACCAGCGCTGCAACAACGCCGCTCATCCATTTGGCGTGCGGAGCCAGCGTTTGGGTGCTTGCCAACCACAGGGCGCGGCCGGTTGGGATAAGTGTGTGCGTCAAGAGAATATCCTGCTGTCGTGGTTGACGGTCATGGCCAGCAAAAATTGGCCATATTGCGCTGCATCGCCCACGTAAAATGCCGGTCAAACAAGCGCGCAAGTATAACTGCCGCTTCTGCAGCCGCATCCAGAATTACCCTTATGACCCATGTAACTCCCTCCCTTCATTGTGTAACTGATCGTGTCAGGCAAGCGCTGGCTGTCACCCTGCGCGGCTGCGAGGAACTGATTCCGCAAGACGACTGGCTGAAAAAACTGGCGCGCTCGGAGGCCACCGGCACACCGCTGCGCATCAAGCTCGGACTGGACCCCACCGCACCGGATATTCACATTGGCCACACCGTGGTGCTGAACAAAATGCGCCAGCTGCAAGACCTGGGCCACACCGTGATCTTTTTGATTGGCGACTTCACCACGCTGATTGGCGACCCGTCTGGGCGCAACACCACGCGCCCGCCGCTCACCCGTGAGCAGATTGAGGTGAACGCGCAAACCTACTATCGGCAAGCCTCCATGGTGCTGGACCCGAGCAAAACCGAGATTCGCTACAACAGCGAATGGGGTGACGCGTTAGGCTCGCGCGGCATGATCCAGCTGGCGGCCAGGTACACCGTGGCGCGGATGATGGAGCGCAATGACTTTCATGACCGTTTTCATGCCGGTACCCCCATCAGCGTGCATGAATTTTTGTACCCGCTGATGCAGGGTTACGACTCGGTGGCGCTTAAAAGCGACCTGGAGCTGGGCGGCACCGACCAAAAATTCAACCTGCTGGTGGGTCGCCATTTGCAAGCCGAATACGGCCAGGAGCCGCAGTGCATCTTGACCATGCCGCTGCTGGAAGGCTTGGACGGCGTTGAGAAAATGTCCAAGAGCAAGGGCAACTACATCGGCATCAGCGAGGACGCCAACACCATGTTTGCCAAGGTCTTGAGCATCTCTGACGTGTTGATGTGGCGCTGGTACACGCTGCTGAGCTTCAAGTCCGAGGCCGAGATTGCCGCTCTGAAAGCCGAGGTGCAGGCCGGGCGCAACCCCAAAGATGCCAAAGTGGCGCTGGCCAAGGAAATTACCGCACGTTTTCACAATGCAGCGGCGGCGGATGCGGCCGAGCAAGACTTCATCAATCGCAGCAAGGGCGGCATTCCTGACGAGATTGCTGAACTGAACCTGTCGTTGGGTGAAGGCGGTGCCCCGGTCGGTATTGCTGGCTTGCTGAAGTCTGCCGGGTTGGCGGCTTCCACTGGCGAAGGCAACCGCTTGATCGACGGCGGCGGCGTGCGGGTGGACACCAACGTGGTCAGCGACAAGGGCTTGAAGCTGGACGCAGGCACTTATGTGCTTCAGGTGGGCAAACGCAAATTTGCACGCGTCACACTGGCCTGATGTTTTTTTAAGCCTTTTTGGCCTCTAGCCCTTATAGAATAAGCGCGAGTAGCTCTATTTTAGATAGCTTTAAAGCATTTCCCAAGGCCACACTCAGACGCCGCGCCCGGTCACTTGTCGGATCACCTTGACCAAATGCGCCATGTTGAACGGCTTGCCCACATGGTCGTTCATGCCGGCGGCCAGACAGGCTTCGCGGTCGGTGTCCATGGCGTTGGCGGTCATGGCAACAATCGGCAAGGCGGTGGCATCCTGGGTTGTGCGAATCTGAACAGTGGCGGTCAAACCGTCCATCACCGGCATTTGCATGTCCATCAACACCACGTCAAAGGGTTCAGGTGCGGCGGCAATCAAATCCAGCGCCTCTTGGCCGTGGTTGGCCAGCGTCACCACCGCGCCTTCGCCGCCCAGCAGTTCACTGGCAATTTGCTGGTTCACAAAGTTGTCTTCGGCCACCAGAATGCGCAAGCCTGCCAGTTTGCCCGTGTCTGAGGCAGCCGCAGTGTCGTCTGCAAGCGGCGCAGCGACGGCGGGCTCGTCAGCCACCAGCGGCAAGGTCAAGGTGAAGTAAAACCGGCTGCCGCGCCCCAGCGCGCTTTGCAGCTCCAGCTTGCCGCCCATCAGTTCGATCAAGCGCTGGCTGATGGCCAAGCCCAAGCCGGTGCCGCCAAAGCGGCGGGTGGTGGACGCTTCGGCCTGGGTAAAGCCAGAGAAAATTTTGGCCTGGTTCTCAGGCGCAATGCCAATGCCATTGTCTTGCACGGCAAACTTCAGCATCGCCTGGCTGTCTGTTCGGTCCACCAAATCGATCGACAGCGCGACCTCGCCCTGTGGCGTGAACTTGACCGCATTGCCACACAGGTTGATCAACACCTGTTTCAGCCGCATGGCATCCACCCGCACCCGCGCGGGCAGGTCATTGGCCGCCTGCAGCCGCAATTCAACCGGTTTGGTGCCAATGTAGGCATGCACAACGACCTGCACATCGCTCATCAACTGCTGCAGGCCAAAGGGCTGCGGGTCCAGCGTCATCTTGCCGGCTTCGACTTTGGACAAATCCAGAATGTCGTTGAGCAAGCCCAGAAGGGACTGCGCCGCGCTCTCGCTCTTGGCAGCGTAATCGGCCTGTTTGGGGCTGAGTTCGGTTTTGCGCAGCAAGGTGAGCATGCCCAGAACGGCATTCATGGGGGTGCGAATCTCATGGCTCATGTTGGCCAGAAACTGGCTCTTGGCGGTTGACGCCGCTTGCGCCGCTTCGGTGGCCTGCACCAGTTTAGTGATGTCGACCCGAAAACCAACCGTGTAGCCGTTGGCCATGCGGCGCTCAAAAATGCGCAGTGTTCGGCCGTCGGCCAATTTTTGAATGAGTTGCGAATCGGCCTGGCGGTGGGCGGCCATGCGTTCGCTGACCCATTGCTCCAGTTGATCCGGGTCGGTGGCGTACTGGCCGCGCTGGCCGCCCACGCGAATGATGTGCTCAAAAGTGTTGCCAGGCACCATCGCGTCTGCGCTCAAGGGATAAATCTCGCGGTAGCGCTGGTTGCACAGCACCAGGCGGTCCTGGTCGTCGTACAGCACAAACGCATCTTCCAGCGCCTCAATGGCAGCGTTCAGAATGTCAGCATTGCGCTTGGCCAGCGCCTCGGCCGCCTTGCGGGCGGTAATGTCAATGCGGATCGAGACATATTTTTCAACCAGTCCGTCGTCATCCACAAAGGGCGCAATGAAGGTGTCCACCCAGTACACGCCACCGCTCTTGGTGCGGTTACAGACTTCGCCGCGCCAGGGTTTGCCAGCGGCAATGGTTTGCCACATCTGCGCCCAGAAGGCGCGGTCTTGAACGTCCGATCTGAGCAAACGGTGGTTTTGTCCAATGAGCTCGTCACGGGTGTAGCCGCTGATGTCGCAAAACGCATCGTTGACCTGGATGATGTTGCCCGCCCGGTCCGCCATCGACACAATGCCCAACAAGTCCAGGGTGCTGAGCAGCGCATGGTTGTCGCGCAGCACCGCTTCCAGCTGCGACTGCGCCAGGCGGCGCTCGGTGACATCAGACTCAATGGCCATGAAGCCATTGACCTCTCCATCTGCGCCGTAGATCGGCTGAATCTCCAGGTCCAGCCAATAATCCAGCCCCAGTTTGCTGCGATTGAGAATTTCACCCCGAAATATCTGCCCGGCGCGCAGTGCCTGGCCAATGCGGCGAGTGGTTTCTCGATCTGTATTTTCCGTTTGCAAGAAAGCGGGGTTTTTGCCCAAGACTTCCCCGGCGCTGTAACCGGTGACGCGTTCAAAACCGGGGTTGACCCAGGTGATGCGCTGCTGCGCGTCGGTGATGATGACCGAGTTAGAGGTTTCCTGCGCCACCAGTGCCAGGCGCTGCAGGTCTTTGGTCATGCTGCGCGCCAGGCTTTCGGCCCGCTCGCGGCCCCGGGCTTGCTGCCACATCAACAGCGTCAGCAAGAAGCTGGCGAAGACGCCACCCAGACCGATCAAGGCGGGTTGCAGGGGGTCCAGTCTGGCGTCAAAGCTGCGGCTGCTGGCGGTTTGCAAGGTGAGTTGCCGCCCGAGCATGTCAAAGGCCTGGGTTGTCTGAAACAAGTGGCCGACTGCGACGTCGTTCTTGAACAACAAACTGTCAGTGGTCTGGCCAGCGCTGGCGTCGACCAGTTCGACGAACAGGTTGCCTTGGGTTACTTGGTCAAGTTCGCCCAACAATTCCTTGAGCACGATGGGTGCGTAAATCACGCCGCGCAATGCCGCGCGCCGTTCGCTGGCGGAATTGAGCCGGGGGGCCTTGTGATAAACGGGCACATACATCAGCACCCCCGGCGTCTTCTGGTTGTCTTGCACCAGCGTGATCGGCGCGGTCATGGCGGGTGCACCAGCGTCGATGGCTTGCTCGATGGCGCTGCGTCGGCGCGCTTCAGAGCCCACGTCCAGTCCTTGGGCGCCGGTGTTGTTCACCGATGGTTCGATGTAGGTGATCACGTAGTGTGGGTCTGCTGGCACCTCGAGCATGCGCAGGGCGAATTCGGGTGCATCGTCTGCACGTACCTGGGCAAGAAATGCGTCGACCGCGTCACGCTCAACCCGTTCAATGAAACCAAAGCCGCGCACTCCAGGGAACTCGGTTGGCAAGTCGCGCGAAAAAACATGTTCGGTAAATTTGCTGCGATTCACTTCACCGCTGGCAACGTACATGGCACGCACACCGTTGAGGCCACTGATGGGCAGCTTGAGTCGGCTCGTGAGCTCGGCCAGGGCCCGCTGCACGGTGCGATGGTATTCCGCCTGGGCTTGTTCGGTTTGGCGCTGGTTCAGCCAAAATGCACCAGCCACTGAGGCTGTCAAGCCCACCGCCAGCAAACCCACAGACAACAAGCTGGCCGCGTCGAAGCGGCGGTTGGACCAAAATTTCATCGATTTACCAGCAGAGAAAATTCAGGAATGGAACACAAAACGCAAATCATCTTACGTCAAGCCACTCTCGGCGCGGTTGCGCAGTCCAGGCTACACGTTGCCGACGGAGGGGTGGCATGATCGCCTTGCTGCAGCGCGTGCACCAGACCAAGGTCACGGTTGATGCCAGCGTGGTTGGGCAAATTGATGCCGGGCTGTTGGTGCTGCTGTGTGCCGAACAAGGTGACACGCCGCAGCAAGCCGATAAGCTGCTGGCCAAGATCCTCAAATTGCGCATCTTCAGTGACGCGGCGGGAAAGATGAACCACAGCGTGCAAAACATGGATGGCTTGGCCCTGTCTGACAGCGCCGGTGGCTTGCTGGTGGTGAGTCAGTTCACGCTGGTAGCTGATGCCTCTGCGGGCAACCGGCCCAGTTTTACCGCCGCCGCGTCGCCCGAAGACGGCCGTCGCCTCTATGAACATTTTGTCGCCCAAGCCCGGCTGGCGCACCCGGTGGTGCAAACCGGCGTGTTTGCGGCTGACATGCAGGTCAGCTTGGTCAACGATGGGCCGGTAACGATCCCGCTGCGCATCGCGCCAGTTGCAAGCGGGCCGCGATAATCCCGCGCCATGTCGTCGGTTTTTCAACGTCCCTCCCTGCTGCGCCGTCTGCGGCCCTGGTTTTCAGGCTTTGACGGCCCGCTGGCGTTTGCCGTGTTCATGCTGGCGTGTGCTGGGCTGTTGACCATGTATTCGTCGGGCTACGACCATGGGACGCGCTTCGAGGATCATGCCCGCAACATGCTGATCGCTGGTTTCATCATGTTTGTGGTGGCGCAGATATCGCCGCATCGCTTGATGGTGCTGGCGGTGCCGCTGTACGCCACTGGCGTTGCGTTGCTCGTGGCCGTGACCTTGTTCGGGATCACCAAGAAGGGCGCAACGCGCTGGTTGAATGTGGGCGTGATCATCCAGCCCAGTGAGATTCTCAAGATCGCCATGCCGCTGATGCTGGCGTGGTGGTTCCAGAAGCGCGAAGGGCAATTGCGCGCGCCGGACTTCGTGGTTGCGGTGCTGTTGCTGGCGCTACCGGTGGGCTTGATCATGAAGCAGCCCGACCTGGGTACATCCTTGTTGGTGCTGGCCGCAGGCTTGTCGGTGATCTTTTTTGCCGGCCTGAGCTGGAAGCTGGTGGCACCACCGCTGGTGTTGGCTCTGATGGGTATCACCATGCTGGTGGTATTTGAGCCGCAGCTCTGCGCCGACGGGGTGCACTGGCCACTGTTGCGTGACTACCAGCAGCAGCGCGTTTGCACGCTGCTGGACCCCACGCGCGACCCCCTGGGCAAAGGGTTTCACATCATCCAGGGCATGATCGCCATTGGCTCGGGCGGCTTTTGGGGTAAAGGCTTCATGCAGGGGACGCAGACGCACCTTGAATTCATTCCCGAGCGCACCACCGACTTTATTTTTGCCGCCTATTCCGAGGAGTTTGGCCTCGTGGGCAACCTGCTGCTGATTGTGGCTTTCGCCTTTCTGGTGCTGCGCGCTTTGGCCATCGCGCTGGAAGCGCCCAATGTGTTTACCCGGCTGCTGGGGGGCGCCATGGCGATGATTTTTTTCTGCTACGCGTTTGTCAACATGGGCATGGTCAGTGGCATCTTGCCAGTGGTGGGTGTGCCGTTGCCGTTTATCAGCTACGGCGGCACAGCCATGGTGACGTTGGGGCTGGGCTTGGGAATACTGATGTCGATTGCCAAATCCAAGCGGCTGGTGCAGTCGTGATGGCTGCCGAAGGCCGCTGGACTCGTAGCAAAGCGCCTCGCCCGGCTGGTTGGCCAACCACCGAGATCACCATGTCCCCAATGTGAAATGGGCACAACATGTCCTTCACACCAATTTGAATCGCGCCCCCTAAAATCAGCACATGATTGCACGCGAACCCACTCTTGAACGCCTCGGTATTGCCAAAGCGCTGCTGCTGACACCTTTTGGTCTGGATGAATCTGATCTGAGCCGCGCCCTGGCCGAGATCAAGGCGCACCGGGTTGACGAGGCCGACCTGTATTTCCAGACCACGCGCAGCGAGGGCTGGAGCCTGGAGGAGGGCATTGTCAAAACCGGCTCGTTTTCCATTGACCAGGGCGTCGGCGTGCGCGCTGTCAGCGGTGAGAAAACCGCGTTCGCCTATTCGGACGACATCTCTGCCGGGTCGCTTCTGGATGCCGCCCGAACTGTACGGTCAATTTCGGCTGTAGCCCAGAGTAAACGGGCGAAGACAGCTACGCAAAAAATAGCGGCATCGCGCTCACTCTACGACGGTCTGGACCCGATCGCCAGCCTGGACAGCACCGCCAAAGTACAGCTGCTGGAGAAGGTGGAACAACTGGCCCGCGCCAAAGATCCGCGTGTGGCGCAGGTGATGGCGGGCTTGGCCGCCGAACACGATGTGGTACTGGTGGCGCGTGCCGACGGCACATTGGCTGCTGACGTGCGCCCGCTGGTACGCCTGAGCGTGACGGTATTTGTCGAGCAAAAAGGCCGCCGCGAGATGGGTTCGGCCGGCGGTGGTGGGCGCTTTGGCTTTGCCTATTTTGACGACGCATTGATTGGCCGTTACGTCGACGAAGCGGTGGGCAACGCGCTGACCAATCTGGAGGCACGGCCCGCCCCGGCGGGTGAAATGACCGTGGTGCTCGGCCCGGGCTGGCCCGGCATTCTGTTGCACGAAGCCATTGGCCACGGCCTGGAGGGGGACTTCAACCGTAAGGGCTCCAGCGCGTTCAGTGGCCGTATCGGGCAACGTGTGGCCGCCAAGGGTGTCACGGTACTTGACGATGGCACGATCACCGACCGGCGTGGTTCGCTCAATGTAGACGACGAAGGCAATACCAGTGGGCGCAATGTGCTGATCGAAGACGGCATCCTCAGAGGCTACCTGCAAGATGCGATGAATGCGCGTCTGATGGGCGTCAAACCCACCGGCAACGGCCGGCGCGAGAGTTACGCCCATGTGCCAATCCCGCGCATGACCAACACCTACATGCTCGCTGGCGACAAATCACCTGAAGAAATTGTTGCCAGCGTCAAGAAAGGCGTCTATGCCACCAACTTTGGTGGTGGTCAGGTCGATATCACCTCGGGCAAGTTTGTTTTTTCCACCAGCCAGGCGTTCTGGGTGGAAAACGGCAAAATTCAATACCCGGTCAAGGGTGCAACGCTGGTGGGCAGTGGGCCGGAGTGCCTGAAGCGTGTGAGCATGATCGGCAACGACATGGCGCTCGATAGCGGTGTCGGCACCTGCGGCAAAGAGGGCCAGAGTGTGCCTGTGGGGGTCGGGCAGCCCACCTTGCGGATCGACGGGCTGACGGTTGGTGGCACTGCCTGAGCCACCCCGCTGCGCGCGCTGCCCGTTTGCCATGAAACGACTGTGCTACATTTCACAGACATGAAGTCCGCCACGTTTTTCTTCAGCTATTTTTGGTTCTCAAGCGCCGTTGGCGGTAGAGAGTTCTGAAACGTTCCTGAAGTAAACGTCCTGATCTTCCAAAAACCGCCGGCCTCACCGGCGGTTTTTTTATGTGTTTTTGTCACCCTGCAAGGATATTTTCATGACTGCCAAAACCGTTGCCTCATCTGACCAAGCTGCCTGGAACAGCGCTGTGAACGCCAATGCTTCTGACCGCACCGGTCAGACCGATAACGAACGCATCAAGGACATCACCGTGCTTCCCCCTCCCGAACATTTGATTCGCTTCTTTCCCATCCATGGCACGCCCGTTGAAAAGATGATCAGTCGCACCCGTGGTGCCATCCATGACATCATGTCCGGCAAGGACGACCGCTTGCTGGTCATCATTGGCCCGTGCTCGATCCACGACCCGGCGGCGGCCATTGAATACGCCCGCCGTCTCAAAGCGCAACGGCAGGAATACGCTGACACGCTGGAGATCGTGATGCGCGTGTACTTTGAAAAACCTCGCACCACCGTGGGCTGGAAAGGGTTGATCAACGACCCCTACCTGGACGAGACCTTTTGCATTGACGAGGGCTTGCGCATCGCCCGCCAGTTGCTCATTGAGATCAACCGCCTGGGCCTGCCCGCCGGCAGCGAGTTTCTGGATGTGATTTCGCCCCAATACCTGGGCGATTTGATCAGCTGGGGTGCGATTGGCGCGCGCACCACCGAGAGCCAGGTGCACCGCGAGTTGGCTTCTGGCCTGTCGGCGCCGATTGGCTTCAAAAACGGTACCGATGGCAATATCAAAATTGCAACCGATGCCATTCACGCTGCCGCCGGTGGCCACCATTTTTTGTCGGTGCACAAAAGCGGCCGGGTGGCGATTGTGCACACCAAGGGCAACAAGGATTGCCATGTGATCTTGCGTGGTGGCAAAGCGCCCAATTACGATGCGGCCAGCGTGGCTGCTGCGTGCGCCGAACTGGAAAAGTCAAAGTTGCCTGCGTCCCTGATGGTCGATTGCAGTCACGCCAACAGCAGCAAGCAGCATGAGAAGCAGCTTGAGGTGGCGCGTGACATTGCACGGCAAATCAGCAGTGGCTCGCGCCAGGTCTTCGGCGTGATGGTGGAAAGCCACCTCAACGCGGGCGCGCAGAAGTTCACTCCTGGCAAGGATAAGACCGACAAGCTGGAGTACGGCAAGAGCATCACCGATGCCTGTCTGGGTTGGGACGATTCGTTGTCTTGTCTGGACGTACTGTCCAAGGCAGTGCTGGCGCGCCGGGCCAAGCGGGCTTGAAGCGCTGGCCGCCTGAGTTTGTCTCAGGCGGCGTTTTTTGAGGCTGGTGCCTGTTGCAAAGTTATAAGATTTTCTGGCCTCCAGCCCTTATGCACCATGCGCAAGTAGCTATTTATTTTGTAGTTCCTGCAGTAGTTTGGTGTGCACGCCACCAAAGCCGCCATTGCTCATGCACACGATGTGGTCGCCCGCCTGCGACGCGGCAGCGACCGCGTTGACCAGTACGTCGAGCTGGTCGAACACCTGCGCTGTTTGACCCATCGGTGCCAGCGCTTCAGACGCGTCCCAGCCGAGTCCGGCGCTGTGGCAAAAAGACAGATCGGCGCTCTCCAGACTCCAGGGCAGCAGTGCCTTCATGGTGCCCAGCTTCATGGTGTTGGAGCGTGGCTCAAACACCGCCAGAATGCGCGCACCTCGGGGTAGCGTGCTACGCAGACCGTCGAGCGTGGTGCGAATGGCGGTGGGGTGGTGGGCAAAGTCGTCGTACACGGTGATGCCGCCCACCGTGCCGCGCGTCTCCATGCGGCGTTTGACGTTCTCAAAGCTGCCCAGCGCGGTGGCTGCACCTGCCGGGTTGACACCCAGGTGCTCCGCTGCGGCGATGGCGGCCAGCGCATTGAGCTGGTTGTGCACGCCGGTCAAGCTCCAGCGCACATGGCCTGCGCGCTGACCCCGGTGCAGCACATCAAAGTCATGCGCTGGGCCATTGGCGTTGAAGTCGCTCACCGCTGAGCCAAAGCTGCGCATTTCGCTCCAGCAGCCTGCATGCAATACGCGTGCCAGGCTTTCTTCCAGGCCGTTGATGATGATACGGCCGCTGCCGTGTGGGCCGGTGCCAGGCACGGTACGCACCAAATGGTGGAATTGGCGCTCGATGGCGGCCAGATCGTCAAAGATGTCGGCGTGATCGAACTCCAGGTTGTTCAGAACGGCTGTGCGCGGGTGGTAATGGACAAACTTGCTGCGTTTGTCAAAAAACGCAGTGTCGTATTCATCAGCCTCAATCACAAAGGCCTTGCCTTGCCCCAGGCGGGCGGAAACGCCGAAGTTCAGGGGCACGCCGCCGATCAGAAAGCCTGGGCGCAGCCCGGCTTGCTCCAGAATCCAGCTGGTCATGGCGGTGGTGGTGGTTTTGCCGTGCGTGCCCGCGATGGCCACCACGTGGCGGCCTTGCAGGATATGCTCGGCCAGCCATTGCGGCCCACTGGTGTAGGGCAGGCCAGCGTCCAAGACAGCTTCCATCAATGGGAATTTGGCCGAGCCGTCGGCCAGGTGCGCGCGGCTGACCACGTTGCCCACCACGTACAGATCGGGCTGCAGTGCCAATTGGTCTGCGCCAAATCCTTCAATCAGGTCAATGCCCAGCGCGCGCAGCTGGTCGCTCATGGGCGGATAGACGCCGGCGTCGCAGCCGGTGACCTTGTGGCCGGCCTCGCGCGCCAGTGCGGCCAGACCGCCCATGAAAGTGCCGCAAATACCAAGAATGTGAATATGCATGCGGCGATTCTAGAAGGCGGGCCTGTGCGTCAGGTGGCTGATGACCCGACCCCAGGCGGCAACGGCAAACCAAGGCACAATGCCCGACCTATGACGGACTTGAAAGCAGAAATTGCAGCGCAGGCCGCACGTTGGGTGGTGGAAGAGGGGCTGGAATATGGCCCGGCCAAGCGGCGGGCGGTGAAGGCATTAGGCCTACCCACGCGTCAGGCATTGCCAGATAACGCAACTGTGGACGACGCGGTCAGAGACTACATCGCGCTGTTTTGTGCTGACACGCAGCCTTCACAACTGCGGGCGCTGCGCGCGTTGGCGCTGGTGTGGATGCAACGACTGGCGCAATTTCGGCCACACCTTGGGGGTGCCGTCTGGCATGGTACGGCTACGCGTTTATCTGATATTTACTTGCAGTTGTTTTGTGATGACTGCAAATCAGCCGAGATTGCGTTGATTGATAACAATGTGAATTATGTTGCAAGCAGTGTGACGGGCCGTCATGGACAGTCGGTGGACACCCTGAGTCTGCATGCATTTTGTCCAGGTTTGAATGAGGATGTGGGGGTGCATTTGATGATTTATGACCATGACGATGTGCGTGGCGCGCTGCAACCCGACAGCAAGGGTCGCAAGCCCAGGGGTGACGCGCAGGCGCTGCGCCAATTGCTACTGGAGGATGTCTGATGAGCGCTTTGTCACGACGGGGCTGGATGGCCGCTGCGGTGGGGGCGATCGCCGCCGCGGGAGGTGTCGCGCTGGCATTGCGCCGCTCAGGGCGGCAGGCAGAGGTACTTTCTGCGGCTGAAGCGGCTTTTTGGGGGCAGAGTTTTGCCCGGGTGGACGGCAGCCCCATGGCGACAGCGCTGTTTCGTGGGCGACCCTTGGTGTTGAACTTTTGGGCGACATGGTGCCCGCCGTGTATTGAAGAGTTGCCGTTATTGGATGCTTTTTTCAAAGAAAATGTGGACAAAAGCTGGCAAGTACTCGGTTTGGCAGTGGATCAGGCAGGGCCAGTGCAGCGTTTCCTGCGGCAAGCGCCGCTGGCTTTTCCTGTTGCGTTGGCGGGTTTTCCGGGTGTTGAGTTGAGTCGCTCCCTGGGTAATCTCAACGGGGGCTTGCCTTTCTCTGTGGTGTTTGATGCGGCTGGCCATGTGATTTACCGCAAGCTGGGCCGACTTTCGGCGCATGACGTGGCGGGTTTCAAGCGTCTTCCCGTTTGATGGTTACTTTGCTTTACGTAGTAAACTAACGGCAGTTAAGCAAAAATTTTAAAGATTTAAGCAAAGTTGAAGAAAATTCACCGAATTTGCCATTGGTATTGGCTACACGTTGGAGAACATTGAAATGGATTTAAGAAAGTTGAAAACCCTGATTGATCTGGTCTCGGAGTCGAATGTGTCCGAACTTGAGATTACCGAGGCTGAGGGTAAGGTTCGGATTGTCAAGGGTGGCGGTGCAGCACCTCAGTACGTCTATGCTGCTGCCCCATCGGTAGCGCCCGCCATTGCCGTTGCGCCGACGGCAACCACAACGGCTGCCGAGTCGGCGGCCGTTGCGGAGCCGGTCGCTGACACGGGCCACATCACCAAGTCGCCGATGGTGGGCACGTTCTACCGGGCGGCTTCACCCGGCGCGAAGTCGTTTGTTGAGGTGGGCGATGCCGTCAAGGACGGCCAGACCCTTTGCATCATTGAGGCGATGAAGATCCTCAACGAGATCGAGGCGGATAAAACCGGTACGGTGCGTAAGATATTGGCCGAAAACGGTCAAGCGGTCGAATACGGCCAACCCCTGTTCATCATCGATTGATGGCTGGCGCGCACCATGTTTAAAAAGATTCTGGTCGCCAATCGGGGCGAAATTGCTTTACGTATCCAGCGCGCCTGTCGCGAACTCGGCGTCAAGGCGGTGATGGTTTACTCGGAGGCCGACCGCGACGCCAAGTATGTCAAGCTGGCTGAGGAAGCTGTCTGCATCGGCCCGGCAGCTTCTGGTTTGAGCTATCTCAACATGCCGGCGATCATTTCGGCCGCCGAGGTCACCGACGCCGAGGCGATCCACCCGGGCTACGGTTTTTTAAGCGAAAACGCCGACTTCGCCGAGCGCGTCGAGCGCAGCGGTTTTCAGTTTATTGGACCGACGCCCGAATCGATCCGCATCATGGGCGACAAGGTGTCGGCCAAGCAGGCGATGATCAAGGCCGGTGTACCCTGCGTTCCGGGCTCAGAGGGTGAGTTACCTGACGACCCCGTGCAGATCCGGCGTATTGCCAAGTCGGTGGGTTACCCGGTGATCATCAAGGCCGCCGGTGGCGGCGGCGGTCGTGGCATGCGCGTGGTGCATACCGAGGCGGCGCTGGTCAACGCGGTGGCAATGACCAAAAACGAGGCCGGTGCAGCGTTCAACAATCCGGCTGTCTACATGGAGAAGTTTCTCCAGAACCCGCGTCACATTGAAATCCAGATTCTGGCCGACAAGTACAAGAATGCGGTCTACCTGGGTGAGCGCGACTGTTCAATGCAGCGACGCCACCAAAAGGTCATCGAGGAAGCACCAGCGCCCGGTATCCCCCGCAAGCTGATCGACCGCATTGGTGACCGCTGTGTGGCTGCATGCAAACGCATTGGCTACCGGGGCGCAGGTACCTTTGAGTTCTTGTACGAGGATGGCGAGTTCTATTTCATCGAGATGAACACCCGCGTCCAGGTGGAGCACCCGGTTACCGAGTTCACTACCGGCATTGACATCGTTAAAACGCAGATCATGGTGGCAGCTGGGGAAAAGCTGCCTTTTACCCAGCGCCAGATCCAGATTCGAGGCCATGCCATTGAGTGCCGGCTCAACGCCGAAGACGCGTACAAGTGCATTCCGTCGCCAGGACGCATCACGATGTGGCATCCGCCAGGCGGGCCTGGGGTGCGGGTGGACTCGCACATCTATACCAATTATTTTGTGCCGCCCAACTACGATTCCATGATCGGCAAGATCATTGTCCACGGTGATACCCGCGAACAGGCGCTGGCGCGTATGCGCACGGCGCTGGGTGAGACGGTAATCGAGGGCATCAACACCAATGTGCCGTTACACCGTGAACTGATGGTGGACGCCAAGTTCATGGAAGGCGGCACCAATATCCACTATCTGGAAGGTTGGCTGGCTGACCACGCCCGCTGACGGCTGCTGCATCATGTTTGAACTCCGATTGATGTGCCCTGAGCGCCAGGTCGAGCCGGTCAGCGATGCGCTGGACGCGCTGGATGCACTGAGCGTCAGCGTTGAAGACGCCGATGCCCAGACCGATGCCGAACAGGCACTGTTTGGCGAACCTGGCATGCCGCCACCCAAGGAGGGTTGGCAGCGCTCGCGCGTGCTGGCCCTGTTTGATAGCCGGGACAAGGCACAAGAGGCACAGGCATTGCTGCAGGCGCAGACGTTTTTCACGGGTTGCGAGGTGCTGGGTATCGATGCGGTGCCAGAGCAGGACTGGGTGCGACTGACGCAGTCGCAGTTCGTGCCGGTGGAAATAACCGCCGATTTCTGGATTGTTCCAACCTGGCACGAGCCGCCTGCGCAGGCGCGAGTGGCCATCCGCCTTGACCCGGGCCTGGCCTTTGGCACCGGCACCCACCCCACCACGCGCATGTGCTTGCGCTGGATCGCGCACCACGCTGGCGACGTTGCGCTGACCCGTGTGCTGGACTACGGCTGTGGTTCGGGCATCCTGGCCATTGGTGCAGCCAAATTTGGAGCGACCGATCTGGACGCGGTGGACATTGACAATGCTGCTGTGGAAGCCACGGTACGCAACGCGCAGGCAAACCATGTTGAACTGCGCACTGGTTTGCCCGACAAGGTTTCGGGGACCTACCAAACGGTCTTGGCCAATATTTTGGCAACACCTCTCAAGGTGTTGGCGCCACTGCTGTGGTCTCGTGTCGCTGCCGGCGGCCATCTGGTGTTGGCTGGTATTCTGGAGCGCCAGGTGGATGAACTCAAGACAGCCTACGCGCCCCACTGTGACTTGGTTGTGGACGACAGTGAGGATGGCTGGATCTTGATGACGGCACAGCGTGCCTGATTGGCCTGGCAGCGTGAAACTGGATTGCGCATGAGCCTCCTGACACGCTGCCCTGCTTGCACCACCATCTACAAGGTGGTGCCGGATCAGTTACGGATCTCGCAGGGGTGGGTGAAATGTGGTCAGTGCGGCGATATTTTTGATGCGACCCAGCACCTGGTGCACATCCAGCCCAAGCCACCAGCAGAAGACCGCATTCCAGACCAGGCGTATGAAGTACAGCCTTCGGGTCTGGACGCGTTGCCGTTGCCTTCGGACGGGCGCGGCCAGTCTGACTTTGACGAGCAGCCTCCGCAAGAAGTGCCTTTCGAAGATGATTTTCAAGAAGATGTCGGAGTGGTTGAAGTGGGTCAAATGGAGGCTGTTGGCGCGCTCGAAGTGTCTGAAGAGCTTGCGTTGTCTTCCGAGGTGCAGGAGGGCGGTGGCCAGGCTGGCCAGGACGCTGATCAGCACGCTGCCGCACCAGAGATGCCTCCGTCAGAAGTGTGGCCCAGCGCGTTGACACAAGCCGATTCCATTGCAACTGAAGCAGCACCTGGGGTTGAGGAACCATCGTTCATGCGCCACGCCAGGCGCGCGCTCTTTTGGCGTCGTCCTTGGGTGCGGGCTGTGTTGTTGGTGTTGGTGCTGTTGCTGCTGCTCGGTTTGGCAGCGCAATGGGTCTATCGTGAGCGCCAGTTGTTGTCTGCATCGCATCCCCAGTGGACGCCTGCGTTGCAGTCATTTTGTGGGCTATTGGGTTGCGGGCTGGAGCCGCTGCAACGCATCGAATCTGTGTCGATTGACGCCGCCTCTTTCAACAAGATCGATTCCGCCCGTTATCGCTTGAGTTTTATGTTGAAAAATTCAGCCGATGTACCCTTGGCGGTACCCAGCATCGAGTTGACGCTCACAGACCTGCAAGAGCGAGTGGTTATGCGGCGTGTGTTGGCAGCGCGGGAGTTGGATCACAGCGTGGATCTCCTGCGACCAGCCTCGGTGTGGCAGGTCGACATATCGTTGGGCCTGGCAGACGAGGCTGTCGCCCAGCGTGTCGTCGGTTACCGGCTACTCGCCTTTTATCCTTGAGCCTAGATTCCTCGTTTGACCGCTTGGTCTCTCTACTAAGCCCCCATGAACATTGATCTTTTCAGCTTCAGCTCAGCTCATCTTTTGGGTGACACCGCTATGCACCCGATAGAGCCACAGGCAACGCGCCTGGGGTCGTTGCTCCTTCTTGCGGGCAGTAGCGGTAGTAGCCCGCTGCGTCGTCACGCCTACCCAGCCGCGCAGCCAGCAGCCCACTCGGGCACGTCCAACCGAGCAATCTAGGTTGAAACAATAAAAAAAGCCCGCTGCATGTGGCAGCAGGCTTTGACGTTGATCGCAGAACGACAATGCTCAGGGCTTTGCGCCCGTAGGAAAAGGCCAAGCCGCCTGCGGATTGAGCTTTGTTTGTGCGGCTGGAGCAGGCTTGGGCGCCAGTGTCTTAGCAGCCTTTTTTTTCGGTGCAGCTTTCTTGGCTGGAGCAGCCTTTTTGGCTGGGGCAGCCTTTTTAGCAGGAGCCGCTTTCTTAGCCGGAGCCTTCTTGGTTGGTGCAACTTTTTTAGCTGGAGCCTTCTTGGCAGGAGCCGCTTTCTTGGCTGGAGCCTTTTTGGCTGGAGCCTTTTTGGCTGGAGCCTTTTTGGCTGGTGCAGATTTCTTGGCAGGAGCCGCTTTCTTTGCGGGAGCTGCTTTTTTAGCAGGAGCCTTCTTGGCAGGAGCCGCTTTCTTTGCGGGAGCTGCTTTTTTAGCAGGAGCCGCTTTCTTGGCAGGAGCCACTTTCTTCGCGGGTGCAGCCTTTTTAGCTGGAGCCACTTTCTTCGCAGGGGCCGCTTTTTTAGCGGCTGGTTTTTTTGCAGTTGCCATCAATATTCTCCTTGATCAAGGTGCAAAGAGCACTTGCTGCATATCAGTATGCGGCAAGCGATTCATGGTGTTGGGAAATGCCCAGCAACATGAACGGGGGAACACAAGCGCAAGACGCTGCGATTGCAGCGGCACCAGTGAAATAGAGCGAGGGGGTGTCATGCAGGCTTATTCCCAGGACAGCGCACCGCCGGACTGGTATTCAATGACACGGGTTTCAAAGAAGTTGCGTTCCTTTTTGAGGTCGATCATTTCGCTCATCCAGGGGAACGGGTTTTCTTCGTTGGGGAACAAGGCGTCAAGACCAATCTGGGTGGCACGCCGATTGGCAATGTAACGCAGGTAGCCCTTGAACATGGAGGCATTCATGCCCAGTACGCCGCGTGGCATGGTGTCTTCGGCGTAGCGGTACTCAAGTTCGACCGCTGTTTCAAACAGGGTTTTGATCTCGGCCCTGAATTCGGTTGTCCATAGCAACGGGTTTTCCAGTTTGAGCTGGTTGATCAGATCGATGCCAAAGTTGCAGTGCATCGATTCGTCGCGCAGGATGTACTGGTACTGTTCGGCCGCACCGGTCATCTTGTTTTGCCGACCCAGCGCCAGAATCTGGGTAAAGCCGACGTAGAAGAAGAGGCCTTCCATCAGGCAGGCAAAGACGATCAGCGATTTCAGCAGCGTCTGGTCCGCGGCGGGCGTTCCGGTCTGGAACGTGGGGTCCATGATGGCCTCGATAAAAGGCAACAGGAACTCGTCCTTGTCACGAATCGATTGCACTTCATGGTAAGCGCTGAAAATCTCACCCTCGTCCAAGCCGAGCGACTCAACGATGTACTGGTAAGCGTGCGTGTGGATGGCTTCTTCAAAAGCCTGGCGCAATAAAAACTGGCGGCATTCGGGCGCTGTGATGTGACGGTAGGTGCCCAGCACAATGTTGTTGGCGGCCAGCGAATCGGCGGTGACAAAAAAACCAAGGTTGCGTTTGACGATGCGACGTTCGTCTTCAGTCAGCCCGTTGGGATTTTTCCAGAGCGCGATGTCGCGCGTCATGTTCACCTCTTGCGGCATCCAGTGGTTGGCACAACTCGAGAGGTATTTTTCCCAAGCCCATTTGTACTTGAAAGGCACCAACTGATTGACGTCGGTCTTGCCATTGATGATGCGTTTGTCTGCTGCGTTGACGCGTCGTGATGGCGTCGGCGTTGGCCTGGTTTGCGTTGTCAAAATGGCGGGTGCCAGCGGGTCGTGCGCGATGGCGTTGAGGTGTTCAAAGCGGTGGGTGCTGCGCTCGGCCAGTTGAGTTTCTGGCAAGCTAAATGAAGGAAGCGGACTGGCAGCGGGTTTAATTTCTTCGTCCCAAGACAACATGGTATTTTCCGATGGGTTAATTATGTGATGGCGTGTAAAAAAATGGAAGCGTTTTTATGCAGGCAAACGCAGATGCTCCGCGCACTGTTGCGCATGAGCACCGCATTCACAACGCATGGTGAGGTCACTGACATGACTCACATGTCGGGTCATCGACACCGCAGAATTTAACGTCGGTCGCTGGCGCGCTGGCGAGTTGTGCGCGTGCCGCTGCAGCGGCTGCGTCCAGCGTGGTCATGGCCGATGAACCCGCTGCTTCGCCACCTGATGAAACTGCATTCAAACGCCCCGCCTTGACGGTTGATTTCTCTGCTTGGGTGGCCGACTGCGTGCGCAGGTAGTAAGTGGTTTTGAGGCCGCGCAGCCAGGCCAGTTTGTAGGTGTCGTCGAGCTTCTTGCCCGAGGCGCCGGCGATGTAAATATTGAGTGACTGCGCCTGGTCAATCCACTTCTGGCGCCGCGCGGCGGCCTCTACCAGCCAACGGGTTTCCACCTCAAAAGCGGTCGCATAAAGTGACTTCACTTCATCCGGCACACGGTCAATCGGCTGCAGCGAACCATCGAAATGTTTGAGGTCCATTACCATCACATCGTCCCACAGGCCCAGGCGCTTCAAGTCGCGCACCAGGTAGCTGTTGATGATGGTGAATTCGCCCGACAGATTGGACTTGACCGACAGGTTGCCAAAGCATGGTTCGATCGAGGCATCCACACCAATGATGTTGGAAATAGTGGCGGTCGGCGCGATCGCCACACAGTTGGAGTTGCGCATGCCGTCCTTGGCAATTTTTTGCCTTAGCGTGTCCCAGTCCAGCTTGGCCGAGCGATCGACCTCTACATAGCCGCCACGTTGCGTTGCCAGAATGTCCAGCGTATCGAGCGGCAGGATGCCTTGATGCCATAACGAACCCCGGTAGCTAGAGTAGGTGCCGCGTTCACGTGCGAGTTCGCTGGACGCCCAATACGCGTAGTAGCAGATGGCCTCCATCGACTCGTCAGCAAAAGCTACTGCTTCGACGCTGGCGTAGGGTATGCGCAGTTCGTACAAACTGTCCTGGAACGCCATCAACCCCAAGCCCACCGGGCGGTGGCGCATATTGGAATCGCGCGCTTTTTTGACTGCGTAGTAGTTGATGTCGATCACGTTGTCTAGCATGCGCATTGCCGTGGTGATGGTCTTTTGCAGCTTGACGTGGTCGATGCGACCGTCTTTGAGGTGTTGTCGCAGATTGATTGAGCCCAGATTGCATACTGCAGTTTCGGTCTTGCTGGTGTTGAGGGTGATTTCGGTGCACAGGTTGCTCGAATGCACGACGCCGACATGTTGCTGTGGTGAGCGCAGGTTACAGGCGTCCTTGAACGTGATCCAGGGGTGCCCGGTCTCGAACAACATGGTCAGCATCTTGCGCCAGAGATCGGTCGCCTGGATTGTCTTGAATGGCTTGATTTCACCGCGGGCAGCTTTTTCTTCGTAGGCCAGGTAGGCTTGCTCAAAGGCTGCGCCAAATTTGTCGTGCAGATCGGGCACGTTGTTGGGTGAAAACAATGTCCACTGGCCCTTTTCCATGACGCGGCGCATGAACAAGTCCGGAATCCAGTTGGCCGTGTTCATGTCGTGTGTGCGGCGGCGGTCGTCGCCGGTGTTCTTGCGCAGTTCCAGAAACTCTTCAATGTCCAGGTGCCATGTCTCCAGATAGGTGCAGACAGCGCCCTTGCGCTTGCCGCCCTGGTTGACTGCCACCGCGGTGTCGTTGACCACTTTCAGGAATGGCACCACGCCCTGGGATTCGCCATTGGTTCCTTTGATGTGTGACCCCAACGCCCGCACCTGCGACCAGTCGTTGCCCAAGCCGCCGGCAAACTTGGACAGCAATGCGTTCTCCTTGATCGACTCGTAGATGCCATCCAGATCGTCGGGAACGGTGGTCAGGTAGCAACTTGAGAGTTGTGAGCGCAGCGTGCCGCTATTGAACAGGGTGGGAGTGGAAGACATGAAGTCAAAGCTTGACAGTACTTCATAGAACTCGATGGCACGCGCTTCGCGGTCGATCTCGCCCAGCGCCAGACCCATGGCCACCCGCATGAAAAATATCTGGGGCAGTTCGATGCGTGCTTTGTTGATGTGCAGGAAATAGCGGTCGTACAGTGTCTGCAAGCCCAAATAATCAAACTGCAGGTCGCGGTCGGCCCTGAGCGCCAGCGCCAGTCGCTGCAAGTCGTACTGCAACAATCGGCTGTCAAGCAATTCGCCTTCCACGCCGCGAGCGATGGCTTGTGGAAAATATTCGACGTAAGCTTCGGCCATGTCAGCCTGCGTCACATCTTGGCCGAGCACTTCCTTGGCGATGGTGTGAAACAGCAGACGTGCGGTCGCGAAGGTGTAGTCGGGGTCTTTTTCGATCAGGGTGCGTGCCGCCAGCACGCACGCCTTGTAAACCTCTTCCATCGGCACGCCGTCATACAGGTTGCGCAGCGTCTCGGCAACGATCGGTTCAGGCTTGACGTCGGTGCCCAGTCCAGCGCACGCGGCATCAATGATGTTGCCCAATCGAGTCATGTCCAGCACAACCCGTTGACCGTTGTCGATGGCGTGCAGGGCTGGCGCTGGTGCAGCTGGAGTAACAGTTTTCTGCGCACGCTCCTGGGCCCGCTTTTCCCGGTACAACACGTAGGCCCGCGCAATTTCGTGGTGGCCTGCGCGCATCAAACCCAGTTCGACCTGGTCTTGCACGTCTTCAATATGGAAGGTGCCACCCGACGGACGCGAGCGCATCAGGGCACGGATCACGCCTTGGGTCAGGTCTTCAACGGTCTCACGCACGCTGGCTGATGCGGCGCCCTGCGTGCCGTGCACAGCCAAGAACGCCTTCATCATGGCCACGGCGATTTTGTTTGGCTCGAACGGCACCACCGCCCCATTGCGACGAATGATCTGGTATTGGGCCAGCGTATGGGTGGGGGCAGTAGGCACGCTGGTTGCCGGATTGGCAGTCGGGTGAATGAAAGTTGCTGCGGGCGTCGTCGCAATAGTCTGCATCGTTTTTCTCTCTCTTGATGTGGGTGCCTGGCCTGCGCCAGATGAAAAAATGGTCGTTCAAACAGCCACGTTTGAACCTGACTGCGGGGCGCAGCTTAACACTAAATATGGGGGTTTCAAGTTGGTAAAAACACTAGCAGTAGTGTTTTTACCCCACTGGCGTCGTGGCGCCTTCAGGTGTGCTTGTAGATAGTGGCAGGGAAGAAATGGTCGGCGAGCCCCAGACCATTTTGCAATTGTGACCAGTCAAATCCTGCACCCGGGTCTTGCTTGCGGCCCGGCGCAATGTGCTCGTGACCAGCGATATGGACAATGGGATAGCGTTGCAGGATACCGGCACACAGCGCACGCAGCGCGGTGTACTGCGCTGGCTCGAAGGTCTCGCCTTCGAGCCCTTCGAGTTCAATGCCGATGCTGTCGTCGTTGCAGTTGGCGCGGCCACGGTAGTTCGACACGCCGGCGTGCCAGGCCCGGTCATCGCAACTGACCAACTGACACAGGTCACCATTGCGCCTGATGAAGAAATGCGACGACACCTTGATGCCCTCGATGCTCTGAAAGTAAGGGTGCTGCTGCCAGTCGAGCTGGTTGGTGAACAACTGCCGCACCTCGTCGCCACCGTACTGGCCAGGCGGCAAGCTGATCGAATGCAGCACGATCAGATCAATGTGGCTGATGCTCGGACGTGGCCCAAAGTTGGGCGAATCAACGCGGGCGGCAAAACGGTACCAACCGTCTCGCCATAGCGCGTCATGGTTCTCTTGGCGTGGCGGGTCAGTTGAAATCATCCTGACCAAAACCAGTGGCAGGGGCTTCAATTTGCAAGCGCTCGATACGGTAACGCATCTGGCGCAGGCTCAAGCCAAGTCGTGTGGCGGCGGCGGTACGGTTGAACCGGGTTGTTTGCAGCGCCTTAGTCAGGATGTTTCGCTCCAGGCCGTCAAGGTAAGCTTGCAAATCGTCGGGTAGCGGCACCTCGCCTGGCTCGGTGTCCTGCGCAGCGACAGTCGCCGCAGGCGTTGGCCCGCTGACGATATTCGGTGTCACGGGCGACGCCTCCTGACTTGGTGCGTCCAGACTCAGGCGCAGACCGTCGCTCAGAGCCACGGCACGGTACAACAGGTTTTCGAGCTCGCGCACATTGCCTGGCAGTGGCATTCTGGTCAGACCGTCCAGCGCTTCCTCTGTGAGTGTCGGCGTGGTCATGTTGGCTTCTTCAGCGATACGGGCCAGCAGAGCCTGGCACAGGTCAGGCATATCTTCGGTGCGCTCGCGCAAGGGGGCGATCACCATGTCGATGACGTTGAGGCGGTAAAACAGGTCTTGCCTGAAGGTGCCGTTTTGAACCTCCTGCGCAAGATTCTTGTGCGTTGCGCTGACGATGCGCACATCAACGGCGTCTTCCTGGTTTGATCCCAAAGGACGAATTCGCCGTTCCTGGATAGCGCGCAACAGTTTCGATTGCATTGGTAGCGGCAGGTCGCCAATTTCGTCCAGAAACAGGGTGCCGCCACGGGCAGCGTGAAAGAAGCCCTCGCGGTCTTGTGTTGCACCGGTGTAGGCGCCTTTTTTGGCGCCAAAAAATTCGGCTTCCAGCAGCGTCTCGGGGATGGCGCTGCAATTGACCGCAACCCACGGTCCTTTGGCGCGGTGGCTGTTGGCATGGATCGCGTAGGCCACCAGCTCTTTGCCAGTACCCGATTCGCCAGTGACCATCACCGGCGCCATGCTGGGTGCAATCTTCAGAATCCGCTCTTTGACTTGTTGCATGCACTCCGAGTGGCCTACCAGGCGGCTGAGTGCGCGCTGGCCCAAGGCCCCGCCCGAAACGCTTTGTGTCGCATGACTGGCCGCGTTGATATTTTCGGCGGCCACCGTTGCCGTGCTGCGCACCGCCGAGGCAACGACCGCCCGGAACTGTTTCAGGTCGACTGGCTTGGTCAGGTAATCAAAGGCACCGGCCTTGAGTGCTTCGACTGCATTTTGTGTCGAGCCGTAAGCGGTGATGACGATACAACGCTCGTTGCGAGCGCATGATTTGACGTCATTGATCAACGACATGCCCAGCCCGTCAGGCAGGCGCATGTCTGTAATCAATACGTCGTAACGGCCCTGTGCCAGTCGCGCGTGCGCCTGCTGCAAGTTTTCGGCGGTATCGACTGAATAGCCTTCCCGCAGCAGCGTCAGCTCGTATAGCGTACGCAGGTCGGGTTCGTCGTCGACGACCAGGATGCGGATGGAACTGGCGGTTGCGGTCATGGCATCAGGGTGGAGTTTGTTGTCTTGAAGGTCACGGTGAATTCATTGCCGGTCACCCGTTGGTCACCGATCTTGCGTTCCCTGCGGTCGTAGGCGATCGTTGCTCCATGACTTTCGCACAATTCACGGCAAATATACAACCCGAGCCCGCTGGAGCGACTCTCTGACGAAAAAAAAGGTTCAAACAGATGCTGTTCAACTGACGGGTCGAGTGCTGCGCCGTCGCTCCAGACGTGCAGTGCGATGCTGGTGGCGTTTGAGGGCGTGGCCATGGCGACATGCATCTGGATGCTTCCCGCCGCTCTGCTGGCGTAGCGTAAAGCGTTGTCGAGCAGGTTGATCACAATGCGCCGTAAGTGCTCGGCGTCAAACAGCACGGAGGTGGCAACGCTGTCAGTATGGACCGAGAGCTCGTCGATGCAATGGTTCTGGCTGCTCCAGTCGCGACCAATGCGCTGTGCTGCGGTGGCCAGATCAAGCAATTGGTCTGTGTCGCCACTTGTCGGGACTTGGACCAGATGCAGCACATCTTTGACGATGCGCTCCAGCCGACGGGCATTTTGTTGCACCATATCGGCCAAACGCCGCTGCCCCGGATCCTGCAAATCCTCTGAAAGCAGCGCGTTGGCCTGCGTGATCGCCGCCAGTGGGTTGCGAATTTCATGCGCCACCGCTGCTGACATCCGGCCCATACCGGCGAGTTTCTCTGCGCGGATGCGTGCCTCGATTTCGCGCTGGTCTTGCATAAAGACAACACACAGACCCGAAACGTTGTCGTCTTGTGCGCTGGTCAGTTGGGTCCTTGCCAGCAGGCTGCGTTTGGTATGCCCCTGATGACGGATATCCACGCTGGCTTGCTGAGGGCGCTGGCTGTTGAAGCTGCTGTTGATCACGTCCATGAGTGCAGACCAGCCTAGCCGCTGCTTAAGGTTGATATCGGTCTGTCCCTGGGTATCCAGCAGAGCATGCGCCGCTGGATTGGCCAGCAGCACCTTGCCGTTCTCTGACACCACCATGATGCCGTCGGTGAGCGACGCGATGACCAGTTGGTTGACCTGCTGCTGTACGGTGGCCGCAAGTTGGCTACGCTTGGCACGCAACTCGACGCTGGCAAGTCGGGTTGCCATCTGGCTGGCAATAAATGAGATGGCAAAACAGCCAGCACCCGTGAGCGCAGCTTGCAAAACATACCCGGTGAAATCACCCGACGTTTGCAATGACAGCCAGCCTGCGTAGCCAAAGAGTAGCAGCGTTACGCCCGCTGCCGAAGCGATGGCTTGAAGCGGTGTACCCAGGATGCTGACCATCAATACCGGCAGCGCCAGCAACGGGGTGTAATTGATGGCGCCGCCCTGTGCCCACTGCAGCACGCTGAATGTCAGCACATCAACGCCGACGGTGCGCAGCCACAAGCTGTCAAAGGTGGGGCTCAGTTGTCTTGGTCGGGCTTTCAGGCGCAGCGTCAAGGTTGCCGCGAAGTAGGCGACACAGATCACCAGTGCGCTGGGACTCTGCTGTGGCGCCAGTACGAGGATACTGGCTTGCAACACCACCAGCACCAGGCCCAGGGTGGCGCGTGCAGTCATGAATCCGCGCCAGATGCGCTCAAATTCCAGAGGATGCTCCTTACCCGAATCCGCGTCAGGCGATGCTCCGGGCCAGGAAGAAGCTTCTGGCGTTGCGGTCATTCAGGTTTCAGACTGCTGCAAATGTGTCGGGCTGCAATAGCTGCCGTTTTTGCCGTTTACGGCGTCGGCTGCTGGCAGGTGAACGCCGCAGCGCCGGCATTGAACCATTTCAGTGGGCTCGTCCTGCGTGCTGGGTTTGTCGGCGACGGGTGGTTTAGCCGCGTTGGTGAGGCTGCGCCATAGCCAAAGCCCCGCCAGTGCAATCGCCAGGTAGAGGAGCGCCTTCACAGCGTCAGGCCCAGCACCACTTCCATGACAAAGCGCGAACCCACATAAGCCAGCAGCAGCAGACCAGCGCCGGTATACAAAACGCGCACCGCCCGTTTGCCGCGCCAGCCAAAGTGCGATCGACCCACCAGCAGCACGGCAAACGTCAGCCATGAGAGAAACGCAAAAATCGTCTTGTGGTTCCACCGCAGTGCGTTTGAGCCGCCGTACAACTGTCCGCCAAACAACAGCCCTGCCAGCAAGGTGGCAGACAAAAGTACAAAACCAACGGTGACAAAGCGGAAGGTCAAGCGCTCCATCGTCAGGATCGGCATCCCAGTCATGGCGTCTGAGGCGCTGCGGATGCGCGCTTCGGCTTGCGTCATCAGCCACGCATGCGCGACCGCGATGGCAAACAGCCCATACGAAGAAATGCCGAGGGCGAAGTGCAGCGGTAACCAGGGCGACGCGTTGGCGTTGAGCGATGCGCCTGGAAACAGCAACGCGAGCAAGACGCTGGCAGAGCCAAAGCCAGACGTGAGCCAAGGCTTCTTGAACTGCGGGTAGACATAGCCCTCAATGGCGTACACCAGGCCGACCAGCCAGACCGTCAGCGACAGCGCGGGCGCAAAACCGAAACGCGACTCCGGTCCCCACAAGCCGATTACCAGCAACGCACCGTGCAATATCCAGGCAACCCATACTGCGAGATTGACCCAGCGCAGATCCAGCCGCTGGGTACCAGCTGCCGATATAGCGTAAGCCGCTGCGGCGCCCAAAGCAAGCGCCAAATTCAAGGGGGTTGCACTGGCTAAAATCATGGCTACAGTTTAGCGTTTTGTTTCCCGCTGTTTTTCGGCGGCTCCAACCCAGATTCCGCCCGTCGGACACGATTCCCCTATGGCTTCTGCTCTTACCGACAAACTCTCCCGTCTGGTCAAACAAATCCGCGGTCAGGCGCGCATCACAGAAGACAATGTGGCCGACATGCTGCGCGAAGTGCGCATGGCGCTGCTGGAAGCCGACGTGGCGTTGCCGGTGGTGCGCGACTTCATTGCGCGCGTCAAGGAAAAGGCGCTGGGGCAGGATGTGCTGGGCTCGCTTACGCCTGGGCAGGCGCTGGTGTCGATCGTCAACAGAGAGCTGGCTCTGACCATGGGCGACGGCGTAGCCGATATCAACCTGGCCGCACAGCCGCCGGCGGTGATCTTGATGGCCGGTTTGCAAGGGGCTGGTAAAACCACCACCACCGCCAAGCTGGCCAAGCACCTGATTGAAAAGCGCGGCAAAAAGGTGCTCACCGTCTCGGGCGACGTCTACCGCCCGGCGGCCATTGAGCAGCTCAAGACCGTTACCGCACAAGCCGGTGCCGAGTGGTTTGCCAGCACGCCCGATCAAAAGCCGGTCGATATTGCGCTGGCCGCGCTGGACTACGCCAAAAAACACTTCTTTGATGTGCTGCTCGTCGACACTGCGGGTCGGTTGGCCATTGATGAAGCGCTGATGCGTGAAATAAAAGACCTGCATACAGCCATCCAACCGGTAGAAACGCTGTTTGTCGTCGACGCCATGCAGGGTCAGGATGCCATCAACACCGCCCGCGCATTCAAGCAGGCGCTGCCACTCACCGGCATCATCCTGACCAAGCTCGACGGTGATTCACGTGGGGGTGCGGCGCTGTCGGTGCGGCAAGTGACCGGCGCGCCGATCAAATTTGCCGGTACCAGCGAAAAATTGGATGGGCTGGAAGTGTTTGATGCCGAACGCCACGCCGGGCGGGTGCTCGGCATGGGCGACATTCTGGCGCTGGTGGAGCAGGTTACCTCGGGCGTGGACATCGCCCAGGCCCAAAAGCTTGCGGCCAAGGTCAAAAGTGGCGCCAGTTTTGATTTGAACGATTTTCTGGCGCAGATTCAGCAAATGAAACAAATGGGTGGTCTAAGCAGCCTGATGGACAAGCTGCCCGCTGCCATGGCCGCCAAAGCCGGCCAGGTCGATGTGGGGCGCGTCGAAAAAGACGTGAAACGCAAGGAGGGCATCATCCAGAGCATGACGCCACTGGAGCGGCGCAAGCCCGAACTCATCAAAGCCACCCGCAAGCGTCGCATTGCCGCCGGGGCTGGTGTTCAGGTGCAGGAAGTCAACCGCATGCTCAAGGAATTCGAGCAAATGCAGGACATGATGAAAAAAATGAAGGGCGGCGGCATGATGAAAATGATGAAGCGCCTGGGGGGCATGAAAGGCTTGGGCGGTTCAAAGTTCCCGTTTTGAGTCGTAACGGGGGCGTGAAGACCGGTGTCTGGCGCGTTGCGCGCGATGTTCGCGCCGACGCGCGGCTTTCCATTGCATGAAATTGAAAATCAGCTTGGCCAGATAGCCTAGCGCGTACAGACCGATCAGCCCCAACGCCCAAGGTTTGATGTCGTCGATCAATTGCCGCAGCAGGTAGGCGTCATATTCCCGGTCAAGCTGGGCTTGTGCGGCTGATTTTGGCGGCATGGCGGGGTCTTGCCAGCCCGGCGTGTTGGCGGCATGCGGGCGTTGCAGGGCGTTGACTTCTCCATCGGCATCATGTCGGCCCCAGTTTTTTTTGCTCAAACCCAGCGTTTCCTTGACGTCGCGCCAGGTTTCCAGGGCGCCGGACTCCACCAGTTCGTTGTAAACCGGCCGTACGGATTCCTTGATGACGTTGTGCAACGGTGCGCTGTTGTCAGGCGCTGGCGTGCCGGTCGTGGTTCGGCTTTGCATGCTGCCGCTGCGGGGCAGGTTTGTCGCATTGACAGAAGCCGTCACAGGCGGCGCTGCGTCATGCAGCAAGTCGTCCCTGGTCAGGTCGGTGAGGTCGACGAGCGGCTCTGCTGGTGTCGCAAGGGGGGTGTCTTGCGGTGCAGCGTCTTGCATGATGAGCGGCTCTGCGTGCAACGATTGCCAGCCGCTTGCTGTGGCGATCAGGCCTGCCCCTACGATTGCCCATGACATTCGAACAAATTGCATGCAAGGTATATCAACAACGGGTTATCCATCTCCCGCAGCGTGGCGCATCATGCGCTACGCTTGGCCGGAGTGCGTTGCAATCATTCTAGGACCGCCACCGCGGGCGTCCTGTGTGTTTCTTGGGTGACAACTTCGCCGCGCAGCGTAAAGGTGCGGGTTTCGGTGATCGCCACATCGACCATCTGCCCAATGAGGCGTGGATGGCCAACAAAATTGACCACGCGGTTGCATTCGGTACGACCCATCAGCTCGCTGCTGTCGCGCTTGGACGCACCTTCCACCAGCAAACGCTGGCGCGTGCCGACCAAACTGGCGCTGATGCGCGCCATGTTGGCGTTGATGTTGGCTTGCACTTCTTGCAGGCGGCGCAGCTTCACCTCGTGCGGCGTGTCGTCATGCAAGTTGGCTGCCGGTGTGCCGGGGCGCGGGCTGAAAATAAAGCTGAAAGAATTGTCAAAACCCACGTCATCCATCAGTTTCATCAGCTTGGCGTGGTCGTCTTCGGTCTCGCCGGGGAAGCCAACGATGAAGTCGCTGCTGAGCGCCATGTTCGGGCGAATGGCGCGCAGTTTGCGCACCGTGCTTTTGTATTCCATGGCGGTGTAGCCGCGCTTCATGGCCATCAAAATGCGGTCTGAGCCGTGTTGCACCGGCAGGTGCAGGTGGCTGACCAGTTTGGGCAGCTTGTCGTAGGCGGCAATCAGCGCCGGCGTGAACTCATTGGGGTGACTGGTGACATAGCGGATGCGCTCAATACCGGGAATATCCGACACGTATTCGAGCAGCGTGGCGAAGTCGGCCACCTCGCCGGTGTCGCCCGCAGCACCAAGCGTGGTGATCATTTTGGCGCGCCAGGCGTTGACGTTTTGCCCCAGCAGCGTGATCTCTTTCACGCCCTGATCGGCCAGACCCGCCACCTCCACCAGCACGTCTTCAAACGGGCGGTGCACCTCCTCGCCACGGGTGTAGGGCACCACACAGTAGCTGCAGTATTTGGAGCAACCTTCCATGATGCTCACAAACGCGCTGGCCCCTTCCACACGCGCGGGCGGCAGGTGGTCAAACTTTTCGATCTCGGGAAAGCTGATGTCGACCTGCGAGCGACTCGAACGCGCCCGCTCGTCAAGCATTTGTGGCAGGCGGTGCAGCGTCTGCGGGCCAAACACCACGTCCACATACGGTGCGCGCGCAATGATGGCCGCCCCTTCCTGGCTGGCCACGCAGCCACCCACGCCAATCAAGGCGCCTTTTTTCTTCAGGTGCTTGACGCGGCCCAGGTCAGAAAACACTTTCTCTTGCGCCTTCTCGCGCACCGAGCAGGTGTTGAACAAAATCAGGTCGGCTTCTTCCACGTTGTCGGTTTGGGTGTAGCCCTGCGCGGCACCCAGCACGTCGCTCATCTTGTCCGAGTCGTACTCGTTCATCTGGCAGCCGTAGGTTTTGATAAAGACTTTTTTAGACATGGTGAAGACGCAGCAAATGCTATCTATAGGGAAGCTATCAACCCTTTACATAAAAGGGCTGGAGGCACTTTTTGTTATTGGTTTTCAGGCGGCGTTGCGCCAACATCTGATTCAAAGCGGATGTTGCTGATGGTCTCCAGCCCCGGGCGCTTTTGCTGCGCCTCGGCCGGGGTCAGGATCCAGACCTCATGCAGCATGCCTTGGCTGTCCGCGACATAGTTCACCAGCACCTGCTGCCTGACCAGCGTGCCCGACATCACGATCAGGTTGTTGGTGCCTTTGATGCGGGCACCCGGCGACAGGCGCGCGGGCTTGCCGTTGAGCAGGACTTGCGGCGGTGCGGTTACCTCCAGCAGGCCGCGCAGGGCCGTCTTGGGAAAGGGGCGCATCAAGCCCTGTGCCATGGCTGCGGCCGATGTCAGCGCGGTCATGGCAACCAGCGCGAGCGCCAGCAAGGGGGGTTTCAAAGAAACGAGGCAGCGGTTCATGGTGTTCATCCAGAGGCTGTAGAAGGAGCGCAGATTTTAGGTCACGACGGTTTTGGGGCCGCAGTCACCAGGGCTTGCCGGGCAACCGCCGCGCGCAGCTTGTCTTTTTTGCTGGGGCGCTTGCCTTTGACGCCGCCGTTGCCTGGGGCCTCGGGTGCGGTGGAAGCGGGCGCTGCAACCTCTTTGGGTTCAAAGCCGGCAACGTTTTCCAGCGCCAGTTGCAGGTGTTGGCGCTTGGCGATCAGGCGCCAGTGCGCTTGCGTTGCTGCACTGACAAAACTCATCGCCAAGCCGGGCTCGCCAGCGCGGCCGGTGCGGCCGATGCGGTGCGTATAGTCTTGCGCCGAACGCGGCAGGTCGTAGTTCATCACCACGGGCAAGCCGGCGATATCGAGCCCGCGCGCCGCCACGTCAGTGGCTACCACCACGGCCAAGCGCTCGGCCTTGAAATCGGCCAGCACTTGTGTGCGCTTGCCCTGGCTGAGTTCGCCATGGAATGGCTCGGCAGTCAGGCCGACCTTGCGCAGCTTGTCGGCGACGATCTCGGCGGCGAACTTGGTCGCCACAAAGACCAGCACGCGCGTCCAGTTGTGCTGCTTGATCAAATGGCGAAGCAACTGGGTGCGCTTGGGTGCGTCCACGGCGATGGCGCGCTGGGTGATTCCGACGGGTTGTTGCTGTGCCGCATCCACCTCAACCCGCACGGCATCGACCAGCAAGGTGTTTGCCAGCGCCTGCACTGCCGGGCTGAAGGTGGCCGAGAAAAACAGGTTTTGCCGTCGCTTGGGCAGCTTGGCCAGCACTTGCGTCAGCTCTTCGGCAAAGCCCAGGTCGAGCATGCGGTCGGCTTCGTCCAGCACCAGCAGCGTCACCTGATTCAATTGGAGGGCGTTGTGTGCCAGCAGGTCCAACAGCCGCCCCGGCGTGGCAACCACCACGTCGGTGCCGCCGCGCAGGCCCATCAGCTGCGGGTTGATCGACACGCCGCCAAAAAATACCGACACCTTGACGTGCGTTGGCAGCTGCTGTGCCAGCGCCTGCAATACCTCGCCCACCTGCGCCGCCAGCTCGCGCGTGGGCACCAGCACCAAGGCTTGCGCCCGGCGCACACGTTGGGTGGTGGGCTGCAAGCGTTGCAGCAGCGGCAGGGCAAACGCAAGCGTTTTGCCAGAGCCGGTTTGCGCCGAGCCCAGCACGTCGCGCCCGGCCAGCGCCGGCCCGATAGCCTGTTGCTGAATGGGCTTGGGTTGGGTGTGGCCGAGGCGCTCAACAGCGGCAAGTAGCGCAGGCGCGAGGCCCAGATCGGTAAAGGTCATGGCGGTATGTGGCAAACAGCGCAATACGTGCGCGATGCGCAGGGTGTAACACAAGCTGCGCCGCTGGCACGGGTCACCCTGCCCGGGACAATCCCGGATAATCCCAGCCGTTCAACTGCGCTCTGTTTCAAAGGTTATCGTGAAAAAAACATTCAAGCTCAACATCGAAGGCAAAAACCGTGACCGGGTGATCGACGCCACCAAGCACGAGATTCGCCAGTACCTCAAGCGCGAGCGCAACAAGGCGCTGCCCGCAGATGTCGATTTTTGGGACTTTGACTGCCGGTTTGGTTTGACCGCCGAAGCTGCCGCCGCGGTGCACCCGGCCAACGTCACGGCGCTGATCGACGCTGCCGCCCAAGACGGCGCTGACAGTTTTTACCTGGAATTGCTGGCCAAGCCGGGGCACCGTGTCGCCAGGACTGCACCGGTTGAGCCGTCTTGAGTGTTGGCTGAATACTTTTCGTGCACACGTCGGCGTAACGCATCAGTGGGCCTTTGCGCGCGCTCTGGCTTCTCGCAGCGGCGTCTCAGACCAGGACCGCCTGGACGGGCAGGCGCAACTTTCAGCACTGCGTGTTGTGGCTTGAGGGTGCCAACGTGGCGTAGCGCACCAGTTCGGAGTCCAAGGCCACCCCTTGAAAGCCCTGCAATCGGCCCATCGCCCAAGTTTGCCGTGCCGCTGTGGGGTAGGCCGACGCACCTTCCCCGGGGGAACAGCCGACCAAGCCCCCGTGGCCGCCAGCGTAAACGGCATCACACGGTTGAATTGACGACGATCCAGCATGGGGTCCTCCTTCAATGACTCGCGTATCGGGCCAACATGGTGCCACCGCACTTGGCGTGCTGCCTTGATGCACCTCAATCAGTTTGCAACGGATTATTTGCCGTCGCAAAGCGCTCTCAGCCCACCGCAAAACCGCCAATTGCGCCGGACAACAAAAAACCCGCGCTTCACTGAAAAAGGCGGGTTTTGGCGGTTTGAGAGAGAAATCTGGTGGTGGTACCGGGACTTGAACCTGGGACATCAGCATTATGAATGCTGCGCTCTAACCAACTGAGCTATACCACCGAAGGAGCGGCATTATAGGGTCATTTGGTCAGCACTTTAGCGGTGGGTAAAAACGGCTTTGCGTTTCTCGACAAAGGCGTTCATGCCTTCTTTTTGGTCGGCGGTGGCAAACAAGGCGTGGAACAGGCGGCGCTCGAACATGACGCCGTCGCTCAGGCCGCTCTCAAACGCGCGGTTGACCGATTCCTTGACCGCCATCGTGGCGATTTGCGAATAGCCGCTGATCATCAGCGCCGCGCCCAGCGCTTCTTCCATCAGTTTGTCCAGCGGCACCACGCGGCTGACCAGCCCGGCGCGCTCGGCCTCTGCGGCATCCATCATGCGCCCGGTCAGGGCCAGGTCCATCGCCTTGGCTTTGCCCACGGCACGCGGCAAGCGCTGTGTGCCACCCGCGCCGGGGATGATGCCCAGCTTGATCTCGGGCTGGCCAAAGCGCGCGTTGTCGGCGGCGATGATGAAGTCGCACATCATCGCCAGCTCGCAACCGCCGCCCAAGGCAAAGCCACTCACAGCGGCAATCACTGGCTTGCGCACACTGCGGATCGTTTCCCAGTTGTGGGTGATGAAGTCGCTCTTGTAGACGTCGGCAAAGCTGTAGCTGGCCATGCCGCCAATGTCGGCACCGGCGGCGAAGGCTTTTTCGCTGCCGGTGATGATCATGCAGCCGATGGCCTCATTGGCATCAAAGGCTTGCAGCGCCTGGCCCAGCTCGGTCATCAGCTGGTCGTTCAGGGCGTTGAGCTGCTTGGGGCGGTTCAGGGTGATGATGCCGACCTGGTCGGCTTCGGTGCGGACGGTGATGAGTTCAAAGGCCATGTGGGCTCCTGATGGGTTGGTAAAAAGTTATATGAGAAATTGGCCTCTAGCCCTTACTGAATAAGCGCAAGCAGCTATTTTGTTTGTAGTAATTTTTGGCCGAGCCAGGCGTTGGCGAGTGCGCTGTCGTGCACGTTCAGCTTGATCTGCTGTACCGCTGTGGGCAGCGTAACGGGCAGTGTCAGCAAGCGTTGGTCACGCGCCACCAGCGCGGCGAAGCGTTTGGCGCGGCCCAGGTACAACGGCAGGTCGTCGAGCTTGGCAAGCCGCCAGCCCTGCGCGCTTTTGCCGCTGCCAACTTGCACGCCCAGCCACTCGTCGCCGGCTGCCAGGCCAGCGTGTTCGGCGGCGCTGCCGCGCAGCACGGTCTTGACGCGCAGGCCGCCTGTTTCGGTGACGCGCAGGCCCAGTTGGTCGGCCATTGCAGCCTGGTCTGATGTCACCGCAATGCCTTGGCGTTGGAGCAGGGTTTGGATCGGCAGGTCGTCGGTGCCGTGTACCCATTGCGCCAGGCGTTTGGCCAGCGCGTCGCCACCCAGAGCGGTCACCACGGCCAGTACGTCGGCCTCGGTCATCGGGCCGCCAGCGCAGCGCTGCCACAAGCCGCGCATCACGTCGTCAAGATTGCTCGATCCAGCCGGGCGCAGGCTCAAGTCCAGGCACAGCGCCACCAGTGAGCCCAGGCTGTAGTAGCTGATGGTGGCGTTGGCGCTGTTTTCGTCTTGCCGGTAGTACTTGACCCAGGCATCAAAGCTGGCCTGCGCCACGCTTTGCACGCGGCGCCCCGGCGTTTGCTGCACGGCGTTGATGGTTTTGCCCAGCAGGCTGAGGTAGGTGGCATCGTCAATCAGCCCCGCGCGGCGCAGCAGCAGGTCGTCGTAATAGCTGGTGAAGCCTTCAAAAAACCACAGCAGCTCGGTGTAGTTCTCTTGGGTGTAGTCGTAGCTTGCAAACTCTGCGGGGCGCAGGCGCTTGACGTTCCAGGTGTGAAAGTATTCGTGGCTGATCAGCCCCAGCAGCGTGGTGTAGCCGTCGCTGGCGGTAAGTGCCTTGGCTTGGCCCAGGCGCGGCAGGTCGGCGCGTTTGCAGATCAGCGCCGTGCTGTGGCGGTGCTCCAGCCCGCCATAGCTGTTGTCCACGGCGTTGAGCAGAAAAACGTAGCGGTTATGCGGCGCTTTGGTTTTGGTCTGCTTGGTTTTTGCGCCTGCAGCTTGGGCGTGCCAGAAATTGATTTCGGCTTCGCAAATGGTTTGCGCGTCAGCCAGCAGGCGCGCGCCGTCAAAGCTGGCGCTCGCACCGGCCACCACAAAACGGTGCGGCACACCGCCGGCGGTGAAGCTGCCGCTCCAGAACGCGCCTAGTTCCACGGGGGAGTCGACCAGTTCGTCGTAGTTGGCGGCCAGGTAGTGGCCAAAGCCTGACTTGTTGACCTTCAGCGGGGCCAAGGCGGTGGCCACTTGCCAGCCAGCGGGCCAGCCGGGCGCGGCCAGCGTCAGCTGGTGCGGGGTATCTTCCTGGCCATGCACGCGCAGGCACACGCTGGTGCCGTTGAAGAAGCCGCGCTGGGTGTCGAGCCAGGCGCTGCGCACCGAGTTGTCAAACGCATAAATTTCATAGCGCAGTGTCAAGGGTTTGCCTGGGTTGCAGTGCACTTGCCAGCTGCATTTGTCGGGCTGTGTCAGCGCCACGGTGCGGCCGTTTTGAGTGGCTTGCAAGCGCTGCAGGTGTTTGGCAAATTCACGCACCAGGTAGCTGCCCGGGATCCATACCGGCAGGCTCACCGTCTGGTCGGCAGCGGGCTTGGCGATGGTCAGGGTGATGGCAAAGAGGTGCGCGTGGCAGTCCAGCGCCTGCACCTGGTAGACCAGCGCCGCTGCGCCAGTTGGCTGGGCTGTTGACGCACGCGCCATCAGTTACCTGTCGCAACAAGCCGTTTTTCCACCTCGTCAGCACTTACTGCGCCAGGCACGCGCGAGCCGTCGACAAACACCAGGGTGGGTGTGCCGGTGACCTTGAACTTGCGGCCCAGTTCCACATTGCGCGCCAGCACAGCGGTGTCACAACTGCTTGCCGCGGGCAGGGGGACGTCGCGCACCATCCAGTCTTGCCAGGCCTTGGCCTTGTCTTTGGCGCACCAGACAGCCTTGGATTTTTCGCCCGAATCGGCACCCAAAATAGGGTACAAAAACAGGTGGATGGTCACGTTGTTGACCTTTTGCAGGTCGCGCTCAAAACGTTTGCAGTAGCCACAATTGGGGTCTTCAAACACCGCCAGCTGGCGCTTGCCGTTGCCGCGCACGATGGTAAAAGCATCCTTGAACGGCAGCGTGTCGAACCGGATGGCGGTGAGCTTGTCGACGCGCTCTTCGGTCAGGTTGCGCCGGTTCCTGGTGTCGATCAGGTTGCCCTGGATCAGATAATTGCCTTGGGCGTCGGTGTAATAAATGTCGGTGCCGTTGACCCGAATCTCGAAAATGCCAGCGATGGGTGTCTTGCTGATTTCGTCAATTTTTGGAAGTTGTGGAATGCGCTCAGCCAGGTTTTTGCGGATGGCCGCGTCCTGCGCGAATGCGCTGGTGCACAGGCTGCTGGCAGCCAGCACGGCGCCAGCGATCAGGGTGGGGATCAAACGGTTCATCAAGTGTCCTGAAAAAAAGGTTGGCAGCGTCTGAGCAAGTTGCGAGCAATAAGTTCTACAGGCCCATGGCGTAGCGTGCTGCCCAGTCTTTGGCCGGGCCGCTGTGGTCAAAGCCGCTCATGCCCCAGTTGCGCAAGCTTTGCCAGGCGCCACCGTGTTGCGAGAACAGCTTTTGCAGGCCGTCCATGGCCAACGAGGTGGCGCTGACTTGCGCGCAGCGTGCGCGCTCGTACTGGCGCAGCAGCCGGTGGTCGCCCACCGGGCGCCAGTAGGCACGGCTGTGCAGGATGTCGGCCAGCCCGGCCACGTCGCCCAGGCCCAGGTTCAGGCCCTGGCCGGCCAGCGGGTGCACGTTGTGTGCGGCATCGCCCGCCAGTGCCCAGGCGTGGCCGTCGGGGGTGCGGCCGATCCAGCGGCTGGCCTGCGCGGCCTGCAGCGGCCAGGCCGCGCGGGCGCTGACCAATTGCACTTTGCCCAGGCAGCCTTGGCTGATTTTTTCCAACTCGGCGCAAAAATCGGCTTCGCTTGCAGCCAACAGCTCGGGCGCGCGCGTGGCCTGAGCCGACCAGACCATGCCCACTGTGTGACCCAGCGCGCCGTCCAGCGGCAGAAAAGCCAGAATTTCGCCCGGCGTAAACCACTGGTGCGCGATTTGAGCATGGGGTTTCTCACACTGCAGCCGCGCGGCAATGGCGTGTTGTGGGTAACGGGCCACATCAAATTCGACGCCAAATTCGGCGCGGGTGCGGCTGGCCTTGCCCTCGCACACCACGGTCAAGGTGGCAGGGCGGGGTGCGTCGAGCAACTGCACGTGCGGCTGAAACCGCACCGCGTCGGCCAGGCGGGCTTCCAGCACGGGCACATCCACAATCCAGGTCAGGGCCGGCACGGTCAAGTCTGCTGCGGCAAAATTCACCGAGCCGCCGTCGTCGCCCCAGACCTGCATGCCAGTCACCGCTGTGGCGTGCTGGGCGTCGGGCCAGCAGCGCACTGATTCGAGCAGCGCCTTGGATTTGGCGTTGAGCGCGTAGGCGCGCACGTCGGCTGTGTCAGTGGCCGGGGGCTGCGTCACCAGCCCGACGCGCAGCCGATCGCGCGCCAGCAGCAGTGCCAGCGTGTGCCCCACAATGCCGCCGCCGCGGATGCAAATGTCTAAATGGTGCTTCATGCGAGCCATTGTAGAAGTGCGCTAATGGCCTCATGGATAATCCACACCTTTGCCAGCCGGGCCGTTTGCGCCAGCTGGCCTTGCGCGCGCAGCGCACCAACTCAGTAGGATTTGTATGAAATGTGGCATTGTGGGCTTGCCCAACGTCGGTAAATCGACCCTGTTCAACGCTCTCACCAAGGCCGGTATCGCGGCTGAGAACTACCCTTTTTGCACCATTGAACCCAACGTCGGCATCGTCGAAGTGCCCGATCCACGGCTTGACGCGCTAAGCGCCATCGTCCACCCCGAGCGGGTGCAGCGTGCGGTGGTCGAATTTGTCGACATTGCCGGCCTGGTGGCCGGGGCCAGCACCGGTGAGGGCCTGGGCAACAAGTTTCTGGCGCATATCCGCGAAACCGACGCCACCATCAACGTGGTGCGCTGTTTTGAAGACGACAACGTGATCCACGTGTCCGGCAAGGTCGACCCGATCTCTGACATTGAAGTGATCCAGACCGAACTTTGCCTGGCTGACCTCGGCACGGTGGACAAAGCGCTGGCGCGTTATCAAAAGGCTGCCAAATCGGGTGGCGACAAGGAGGCCGCCAAACTGGTGAGTATTCTGGAACGTTGCCAGGCGGCACTCAACGAAGCCAAGCCGGTGCGCTCGCTCGACTTCAGCAAGGAAGACCAGCCGTTGCTGAAGCAATTCTTTTTGATCACCGCCAAACCCGCCATGTTTGTCGCCAACGTGTCAGAAGACGGTTTTCACAACAACCCGTTTCTGGAGCGCTTGACGGCGTACGCCAACGCGCAAAACGCGCCGGTGGTAGCCATCTGTGCCAAGATGGAAGCCGAAATGGCCGACATGAGCGACGAGGACCGCCTGATGTTTTTGGAAGAGTTGGGCTTGCACGAGCCTGGCCTGAATCGTCTGATCCGCGCTGCCTACGACTTGCTGGGCCTGCAAACCTACTTCACCGCTGGCGTCAAGGAAGTGCGCGCCTGGACCATCCACAAGGGCGACACCGGCCCGCAAGCCGCTGGCGTGATTCACACCGACTTTGAGAAGGGCTATATCCGCGCCCAGACCATTGCCTACGAAGACTTTGTCGCCTTCAAAGGTGAACAAGGTGCAAAAGATGCGGGCAAGATGCGTGCTGAGGGCAAGGACTACATCGTCAAGGACGGCGACGTGATGAACTTCTTGTTCAGCTCTTAGGAAAAATTCGGCTCAAACCCTTATAAATAAAGCGCGTGCAGCTATTTATATAAAAGCTTTGTCAGCCGCCAAAGACGCCTACCAGTGCCGACGTCATCACCAGGTAGCGGCCAAACTTGCCGATGGCCATGTAGAGCAAGCAAGGCCAGAACGGCATCTTGAGCCAACCCGCCACCGCGCACAGCGGATCGCCCACCAACGGCAACCACGCCAGCAGGCAGGCTTTGGGGCCAAGTTTTTGCAGCCAGTCCAGCGCCCGCAGGTGGTGTGCTGAATGCTGGTAACGGTCAACCACCTTGTGCGATGCCAGTCCCAACCACCAGGTGAGCGCGCCGCCCAACGTGTTGCCCAAGGTGGCCACGCCGATGGCGCTCCAGAACAGCTGCGGATTCAGGCTGACCAGACCAAAAACAGCGGGCTCGGATCCCATGGGCAACAGCGTGGCCGACACAAACGCCACCACGAACACGCTGCTCAGGCCATGTTGCGGCAGCGCCAGCCAGGTCAGCAGGGTTTGCATCCAGGGTTCCATGGGCGGCGAGTATAGGAACGCGTTCGAAATCCCTTCCCGGCCTGTGGCGCTGGCCTGGTTTCGCGGTGTCTGATCTGCATCAAAAGTGCTGTTTTTTTAGGCAGCTAGAATCTGCGGCCTGACCGGCTCCCTGGTTTTGTGCGCCACTGGCTTGCAAACTTCTCTGGCGGCAGGCCCCCTGTTTAAAACCCCCTGACGCTGGATGAAGATCGGTCCGTACCCATTGCCCAATGCTGTTTTTGTCGCACCCATGGCGGGGGTGACTGACCGGCCGTTTCGCCAGTTGTGCAAGCGCCTGGGCGCCGGCTACGCGGTCAGCGAGATGATCACCAGCCGTGCCGATCTGCAAGACTCGCGCAAAACCCTGCGCCGCGCCGACCATGCCGGTGAAACCGGCTTGATTGCGGTGCAGATTGCCGGAACCGACCCCGCCATGATGGCCGAGGCGGCGCGATTCAACATCGAGCGCGGCGCCCAGGTGATCGACGTCAACATGGGCTGCCCGGCCAAAAAAGTCTGCAACAAATGGGCCGGCTCGGCGCTGATGCAAAACGAGCGCCTGGCCATCGATATTGTTGGCGCGGTGGTGCAGGCCTGCGCGCCCATGGGCGTGCCGGTCACACTGAAGATGCGCACCGGCTGGTGCCAGGCCGACAAGAATGCCGTCACGCTGGCGCGCCAGGCGCAGGACGCGGGCGTGCAGATGCTCACCGTGCACGGCCGCACACGCGAGCAGGGCTACAAGGGCTTGGCCGAGTACGACACCATCGCCGCGGTGAAGGCGGCCGTGCGCATTCCGGTCGTCGCCAATGGCGACATCGACAGCCCGCAAAAAGCGCGCGACGTGCTGGCCGCCACCGGCGCCGACGCGGTGATGGTTGGCCGTGCGGCGCAGGGCCGTCCCTGGATATTTCGCGAAATCAACCATTTTTTGGCCAGTGGCAGGCTGCTGGCGCCGCCGTTGGTGGCCGAAGTCAAGGCGCTGCTGCTGGCGCACCTGCAAGACCACTATGCGCTGTACGGCGAGTTTGCCGGGGTGCGCAGCGCGCGCAAGCACATTGGCTGGTACGTGCGGGATTTGCCCGGCGGCGAACTGTTTCGCGCGCACATGAACGCCATTGATGATGCCCCGTCGCAGTGGGAAGCGGTGGCAGGTTTCTTTGACGCGCTGCACCAGCGCATGGACCGGCTGCCCGCACCGCGGAAATACAACAACCCCCAAGTAGGTTTGGAGACGACACGATGAAACCCATGTACATCGCAGAATGCGTGCGCGATAACCTGAAGGGCTACCTGAGCGATCTGGGCGGTAGCGAACCCGATGGTATGTACGACATGCTGATCAACGTGGTCGAAAAGCCTTTGCTGGAGGTGGTGATGCAGCACGCCGACCACAACCAGTCCAAAGCGGCGCAGTGGCTGGGCCTGAACCGCAACACGCTGCGCAAGAAATTGCTCGAACACAAGCTCATTGATTGATAGCTGCTCACGCTTTTTAGATAAGGGCTGGAGCCCATTTTGTTACATAAAACCAACGCCTTTCCTTTCCTCAACCACGACCACACCATGAACGCACTGATCTCTGTCTCTGACAAAACCGGCATCGTTGAATTCGCCCAGGCGCTGCACGCGCTGGGCGTCAAGCTCATCTCCACTGGCGGCACCGCCAAACTGCTGGCCGACAAGGGCTTGCCGGTCAAAGAGGTGGCCGAGTTGACCGGCTTTCCCGAAATGCTCGACGGCCGCGTCAAGACGCTGCATCCCAAGGTGCACGGCGGCTTGCTGGCGCGCCGCGACGTGCCCGAGCACATGGCCGCGCTCAAGGCCTACGCCATCGACACCATTGACCTGGCCGTGATCAACCTGTACCCGTTTGAAGCGACCGTGGCCAAAGCCGACTGCACGCTCGAAGATGCCATCGAGAACATCGACATCGGTGGCCCGGCCATGGTGCGCAGCGCGGCCAAGAACTGGAAAGACGTCGGCGTGCTGACCGACGCGTCCCAATACCCGCAGGTACTGGCCGAACTCAAAGCCAGCGGCAAACTCACGCAAGCAACCAAGTTCGCCCTGAGCGTGGCGGCGTTCAACCGGGTGGCGCAGTACGATGCGGCCATCAGCGACTATTTGTCGTCGCTCAACTTTGAAGAAGGCAACAACACGCCGTCACGCAAGCTGTTCCCCGACCAGTCCAACGGCTGCTTTGTCAAGCTGCAAGACCTGCGCTATGGCGAAAACCCGCACCAAAGCGCTGCCTTTTACCGTGACCTGTACCCGGCACCTGGCTCGCTGGTGACCGCCGTGCAATTGCAAGGCAAGGAACTGAGCTACAACAACATTGGCGATGCCGATGCGGCGTGGGAATGCGTCAAGAGTTTCAACACGCCCGCGTGTGTGATCGTCAAGCACGCCAACCCCTGCGGCGTGGCCGTGGGTGCCGACGCGCTACAGGCCTACAGCAAGGCGTTTCAGACCGACCCGACCAGCGCGTTCGGTGGCATTATTGCCGTCAACTGCACGCTGGACGAGCGCGCCGCGCTACAAATGTCGAAGCAGTTCATCGAAGTGCTGATGGCCCCCGACTACACGCCCGAAGCGCTGGCGGTGTTCAAGAGCAAGGTCAATGTGCGCGTCCTCAAGATCGCGCTGCCGCCCGGTGGTGCGTCTGATTGGGGCAACGGCCGCAACGCGATTGAATCCAAGCGCGTCGGCTCAGGCCTGCTGCTGCAAACCGCCGACAACCATATCCTGACGCGCGCCGACCTGAAAGTGGTGACCCAATTGCAACCCACCGAGCAGCAGCTGCAAGACTTGCTGTTTGCCTGGAACATCGCCAAATTTGTCAAGAGCAACGCCATCGTGTTTTGCAAAGATGGCATGACCTATGGCGTGGGTGCGGGGCAGATGAGCCGGCTCGATTCGGCGCGCATTGCCGCCATTAAGGCCAACGCGGCCAACCTGTCACTGGCGGGCACGGCAGCGGCCAGCGACGCGTTCTTCCCGTTCCGTGACGGCCTGGACGTGGTGGTTGATGCCGGTGCCACCAGCGTCATCCAGCCGGGTGGCTCGATCCGCGACCAGGAAGTGATCGACGCCGCCAACGAGCGCGGCGTGGTGA
>Ga0210012_1000338_pt1 | contig 57930 bp, 67 predicted proteins | sample CryGeymeta201504_FD_183974 | JGI IMG/M metagenome (GOLD analysis project Ga0210012, IMG submission 183974) | Groundwater microbial communities from Crystal Geyser aquifers in Utah, USA - Crystal Geyser metaG 2015-04 (SPAdes) (version 2) | ecosystem: Environmental > Aquatic > Deep subsurface >... | reverse complement strand
CAATACTATAATAACAAAAGAAAGCAGTGGACAAGAAATAAAATGACCCCCGTTGAATACAAAGAATATCTTTTAGAAACACAGGGTTAGGGGTTCTAAAAGTGTCCACTAAATGGGGTACACATCAAAGCTAGTTTTTTGTATCTAGAGACCTAGAGAGGCCAATTTGATATTATTGATCTATGGAAATAACTAAATTAATTTTAGAAATAATAAACACCGTAGCTATTGGTGTAGGTGCCTTTATGGCAGTTGTGGGTATAAACGCATGGAAAAAACAACTTAAGGGTAGTACTGAATATGAACTTGCTAGAAGATATTTAAAGGCTGTTTATAAGGTTCGTGATGCTATTAAGTATGTTAGAAACCCGTTTATTTCAGTTGAAGAAATGACGAAGGCTTATGAGGAAAATAATATAAATGATCCAGATTTTTCTGATAATAGAAAAACAAACAGAGCTGTTTATTCTGTAAGATGGGAAAAAGTTATTGATGCAAGAACTGATCTTGATGTTGAACTATTGGAGGCTGAAGTCATTTGGGGCAAGAAAGCAATAGAGGTAGCCTCTAATCTTAATGCACAAATTACAAAACTTTATGTTAGTTTAAAATTTTTTTTAGAAGAGAGAAAAGTTAAGCCTGATCGAGATATTATTTACGATATGGGTGATGAGGACAAATTTAATCCAGAATTAAATAAAGCAATTGAAGAAATAGAGGAATTACTCAAACCACATTTAAAATAGTATAATCACTAGTAATCACTAGTATAATTATTTAAACATGAAAGATAATATTCTTAGAATTAAGAAGATAAAATAATTATGAACAAAACCAACGAATTTTCATTCATATTAAAACCTTCGCAACACGGTGTGGGTGTTTTTGCTACACATGATATTGTAAAAGATGCAAAGCTTAGATTGTTTGGTGACGATAAATCTTTAGAAGACGGCATGCGAATATTACCAAAAGAAAAATTTGAAAAGAAATTCATTGATTTCTGTATAGAATTTGAAGATAAAGTTTTTGCTCCAAACGATTTTGGACAAATGGAGATTGGTTGGTATTTGAATCATTCAAAAGATTTTAATGCCTATCACAAAGATTATAATTGGTTTGCAAGTAGAAATATAAAAGAAGGGGAAGAGATACTAATTGATTATAATTCGCTTGGGGAACCTGAAGAAGTTAAAAAAGAGTATTACCAAAACATGAATTAGCTTATTGCCGTGTCGTATTTATGCGACCAAGACGCATAAATTTTAATACAAAATTAATTCTGAAAGACTCTTATGATGCTTGCAGGGCAATAGTTCTTAACTGGAGTAGCCCAGCAGTTTGATCTATACTTCACAAAATATAGTTATCACGCTTGGATATTCATATTTTTTCTTTAAAGATTTTAAAAATATGATAAAATAAGAAAATGAAATCACTGCTTAACTTTTTAAGTATTTTTATTTTATTTTGGTTATTTTTTGCACCAACTGTCGTAGATGCTGCAATGTCAGATCATTTTGTTACTACATGGAAGACAGACAATGCTGGTACTTCAAGTAGTACTTCTATTACTATACCAACAACAGGTTTTGGATATTCATACAATGTGGACTGGGACAACGATGGGGTATTTGATCAAACTGGTCTAACTGGGAGTATTACTCATGATTTCGGTACTCCGGGTACTTATACTATTAGAATTGAAGGTAATTTCCCGAGGATTTATTTTAATAATGGTGGCGATAAAGAAAAAATAGTATCTATTGATCAGTGGGGTAGTATAGTCTGGTCTGACATGACTAATGCTTTTTATGGTTGTTCCAAATTGGTTTTAAATGCAACAGATTCCCCTAATTTATCAGGCGTTACAAAAACTACTTCTATGTTTAGAAATGCTACATCACTCGATGGTGATGTTTCAGGTTGGAATATGAGTACGGTTCAATTTATGGCTTCTATGTTTTTGTTCGCTAGTTCATTTAATGGTGATGTTTCAGGTTGGGATGTGGGGTCAGCATCTAACATGGCTAATATGTTTTTTGGTGCATCTTCTTTTGACCAAGATTTAGGAAATTGGAATATTAGCTCTGTGACTAGTATGTCTAATTTTTTACAGAGTGCTTCATTGTCAACAAATAATTACGATTCAACACTGAAAGGGTGGAGTTCCCTCTCACTAAATTCAGAAATTGATGTAGATTTTGGTAGTAGTGAATATTGCGATGCTAATTCGCGCAGTATCTTAACTAACACCCCTAATTCTTGGACGATATTAGACGGTGGGATTTCGGAAAGTTGCGATAGTACTCCTCCTACTCAGAGTAGTCATAGTCCAAGTAGTGGAGTTACGATTTCTGATTCAACCCCGTTAATAAATTTTAATTTAAACGAAGCCGGAGATTGTAGAGTTTCTTTGTTTGATGAATCGTACGATGATATGTCAGATGATACAGACTGTACAGGCGATGGAACAACCTCAATATCTTGTGTGTCACCTGATTTGGGTTCAAATGGTTCTAAAAATATTTACTTATCTTGCCAAGATACATCTGGGAATAAAGATACTTCTGAGACAAACACATCTATTTCTTATACATTAGACACATCTGCAATTACAAAAATTTATCACATCGGAAACTCTCTAACACGAGATGCGCAACCAGGTACTATAGAATCAGAATTAAACCTTTTGGCAAGTGGTCAACACATAGCTTGTGGTCAGAGCTTAACTAGTATTGTAGATAACCCAGATTATACATGTGTAACTCCAGATGAACCTTATGGTAAATGGGAAAACGCTTTAGGTAATTACGATTGGGATGCCATAACTATTCAGGTTTATACTGGCTCTACCGGCACGACTGATCTGGCGTCTGCTGTCTCTATAATAGATAAAGCTACTTTGGATGGTGAAAGTAATATGAATAGAAATCTAAATACTACATATTGGATGTACTTACCTTGGCCAGCAAAAGATGAGTCAAAAATATTATCAGATTTAATTATTAACACTCCATTCATTGATTCAAGTGAATCAATGACTATATCGTTAGGGTATATTTACTGGCTACAAAACCAACTACAACTAGAATACCCCTCTCTAGACATAAGAGTTATACCTACTGGGGCAGTTATGGCTCAACTCGATAAAGAGCTGAGATCAAGTCCGATTAGTGGTGTTTCTATTGCACCAGAAGTTGGTGATTCTATAACAACATTATCTAGTGGTTGGAATTTATACCGTGATTCAGATCATCTTAATTGGAACTCTTACTCAGATTATGGTAGAGACATTGCATCTGAAGTAATGTTAAGTTCTATTACAGGAGGGTCGTCATTAGATTTTGATTTGGTCGAAGGGTTATCATCTTGGAGTACCTTAGTAAATGAAACCATAAATAATGTTTTATCTTTAGAATCAAAAGGATTAGAATCACAATCTCCACCTATCATAAGTTCTATTGCTTCTGATGTTACTGCAGATAGTGCATCAATAACTTGGGATACAGATGAGGTTTCAAGTTCTCAAGTACACTATTCCCCAATATCAGATCTTATATCAACAACATTAGATGTTTCTCTAAAAAGCTCTCATTCTATATCTATAAATAATTTACAATCATGTACAAAATATTATTATAAAGTAGTTTCAGCTGATCCTTTGGGTAATACAGCAACATCTTCTTTGAATTCTTTTGATACTGATGGATGTGTTGGGGATTCATCTGTATCAGACTCTTCAGAAAAAGAAATTAGTTCAACTGGCGGTACAATAAATCTTTTATCGTCCAATAAAGGTATATCTTTGTCTATACCAGCATCTTTTAAAGAGGGTTCTTCTTCTGCATATTTTCAGATAAGGAAATTAAATAAGAGTATCTTCTTAAGTTCTGCTGGAAGACCAGGTGGAAGAATTGAAGTTGGTGATTATGTTTATAATTTAAAATCTTTAGAAAATTCAACTTCTTCTATTTCATCTTTCGATAACCCAATAGAAATAACAATTACTTATGACGATTCAGATATTTCTAGTATAGATGAATCATCTTTAAATATCTATAGATATGATGGCATTTCTTGGAATCAACTATTAGACTGTAATGTTAATAAGTCTGCTAATACGGTAACTTGTTCAACTTCTAATTTTTCTGATTTTGTACTGTTTGGTGATAGATCAAATAATTCAGGTACTATCAGAGGCGGTGTAAAATTTGGTTGTAAAGATAAAAATGCTATAAATTATGATTATTTTTCAAGCCACAAAGAAAGTCTATGTGAATATAATAATTATACAATTGGTGATTATGAAATAATAGAATTAATTAATATGTTGGTCTCTATGGGCTTAATAGATTCAAATAAAGTTGATTATATAGATAAATTAATTGCTGGCAGTAATTATAATTTTACAAAAAATCTACAATTTGGTGATGTTGATGAACAGGTAATACATTTACAACGTTTTCTGAATAATAATGGGTATCTTTTAATAAAAGATGGGCCAGGATCTCCTGGAAAAGAAACAAATTATTTTGGAGAATTAACTAGACAAGCAGTTATAAAATTTCAAGAAAAAAACAACATTAATCCCGCTGTTGGATACTTTGGTCCGATAACACGTAGTTCTGTCAATTATTAGTATTTAAGTTTTTAGATATATTGATGAGTATTTGGTGAGTGCGTAGAGTTGAATTGTTTAGAAATAACTTGCTATTTTTTTAATCCTTTAACATCCTCAACAATTTCCGGCAGATTGTCTGCAAAAATGTGAGACCTATTTTCTAATTTAATTAACTTGGAGTTAGGTAGGGTAGAGTGATATTTTTCTGCATGCAAATAAGGGACAACCGGATCGTCAGTGCTGTGGTAGATAAATATCTTTTCTGCTTGTTCTTTTAATAAATTAAGTTCCATGTCAGTTAGAGAAAAATCATTCAAAGGTTCTTCGTCCATACCCTCATCATCAAATGGTGGAGCAACTAGAAATAATCCTTTTATATTTTTATCTATTTTATTTTCTGATAAATATTTAGTCAAAAAGATTGAACCTAGTGAATGCCCTATTAAAATAATTTCATCGTCCAGCTTGTCCAAGACTTTTTCAAAATAAATTTTCCATTCGTCATATTTTGCGTTGTCTGTTTGGGGAAAGTTTGGATTGAAAACATCATATTATTCACCCAAATGATTTTGCAAATTTTTCTTCCAGTCAATGACGAATCTTAATCTATCTAATTTTATTTCAGATGTTTTTAAGTTTTCTAGATATGCATCATATGAACTGAAATTTGTTCCACCGTGTATTACTAAAATTTGTTTTTTCATGTTGGTAAAAGTATATCAAAATAGTCATTTTTTCAATGGTTTTGTTCCCAAATAAAAAAATTACAAAATTATACTAAGACATATCAGCGGAATACTGGTAGAATTTAATTAAAGATAAGAGAATCATTATGAATTCGTCGCAAGAGGTAGATAAAAAATAATTAATCTGACCGGTACTAGTCTAGAAGAATTAATCGAAGATATAAAAATTTCCTGGGTAAATCCTAGAATTACCGATTTTGAATATCCGTTTAGTAAGTCGCTTTTAGGTAAATGGCAAGTTCAAGTCTTGAGAATAGATAATAAAACTAAATTTGAAGAGACCGTTAAGCTGTGCAAACAGGACGGTTATGAGCCTGCAACGGTTTATCACTTGCTTAACTTTTTTAAAGAAATTGAAAACTCTAACAGATATAAAAAAATAATGGCACCGGGTTCTCTTTGTGTTGATGATTTTAAACATCCAGCTTGCGTTGTGTTGAGTAATGATGGGGTGGACGATATTAAATTAGGACTTGGTAATTGGCGGGGTTCCAAAATTAGTGGGTATGATATCCTTAGGGTCAAGAAGATTAAATAATCATGAACAAGCTATATTTCATTACAGGTGCGTCAGGTTCAGGGAAGACAACTCTAATTAAAAATTTAGAAAAGAAGAATTTGCGAGGTGTTGAAACTTTTATTTTTGATAGTGTCGGAGTTCCGTCAGAGGAAGAAATGAAAGAAAAATATGGAAGTGGCGAGAAATGGCAAAAGGAAACTACAAAATATTGGGTGAGAAAAATAAAAGAAAGCTATTTGGACAAAAGCGACGTTGTTTTAGATGGTTCAATAAATTATGACTTTATAGAGGAAGCTTGCAAGCAGTTTAAGTTGCAAAACTTTAAAATTATTTTAATTGATTGTTCTGATGAAGAAAGAAAGAAGCGCTTGATTGATCGTGGACAAGGCGAGCTCTATAATCAAGATATGATTAATTGGTCGCAATCGCTTAGAAAAACTGCAATTGAAAAAAACTACACAATTATAGATAATACAAATTATTCTCAAGAAGAAACTTTAGAAGAATTGTTAGGGTATTTAAACTAAATTTTTTCTAAAATTTTAAATTGCTTTTTAAAAATTATTATCATAATGTATAATTATGTATATGAAAAAAGATCAAATAAATGATTTAACTGTTTATATCGAAAAAGATGAAGACGGGGTCTATATTGGTTCTATCCCTACATTGAAATCTTGTTATGCGGAAGGCAGAACTCAGCAAGAGATGCTTAAAAATCTAAAGCAGGTTGCTAAACTTTGTCTGCGTAACAGCGAGGAAGCTGGCTCTAGCACTTTTATCGGCATTAAAAACATTAATCTGAATAATGCCTAAATTGGCTTTAATAAAACCAATTAAATTAAAGAAGATTTTATTAAGTTTGGGCTTTAAAGAAAGAGACGCAGAAGGATCTCATGTTTTATTCAAACATAAAGACGGCAGAACAACGGTGATACCTATAAAATCAAAAGAGATAAGTAGAGGTCTCCTGAGAAAGGTTTTGAATGATTGCAAGATTAGCGTACAAGAATACGATAAACTTAGAAAAAAATAATATGAAAAATAACCACAAAGGCAAGCGTTTATTTATAACAGGCATTCCAACATCAGGAAAAACATATTTAGCCAAAAAAATATCAAATGAAATTGATGCTATAGTTGTTCATTTAGATAATCTAAGAGCTGATTTATCGAAAGATTCAAAATATAAAACTTTTACAAATTTTTACTTAGATAAAAATGAAGAGGAGTATTTAACAAAAACTTCTCCTGAACAAATATGGAATGATTTAGTTTGGCAATCAGAAAATTTGTGGCCAGCTTTTGAAAAAGAAATAAATAGATACAAAGACGAGGAAAAACCAGTCGTCTTTGAGTGTGTAAATTTATTACCTCATATCGCTCAAAAATATTTGGATTTTGATGGGGTTGTTTTGATTGGTGATTCTTACCAGAACACCCTTGAAAGAAATAAAAAAGAGCCTCGTTGGGGTGCAACAGAAGATTTACAAAAACTAGAGGCTGAAAGTTTTTTTAATGTTGAGCGTCCTCGTTATAAAGCCGAAGCGGAAAAAAATGGTTATCCTGTTTTTGAAACTGCAGATGAAGCTTTTGAATATTGTTTAAATCTATTACAATAAAAATATGAAAACTAACCACACCTCCTACGGCATAATTCCGTTTTATAAAAAAGACAACCAAATATTTGTCTGTTGCGTTCATAATATAAAAAGCAACGAATGGGGTCTGCCGAAAGGTACACCAGAGGAAAATGAAACATCTTTTGAAACTGCACAGCGGGAACTCCAAGAAGAAACAGGAATTTCAGAATTTGAAATAATTGGCGGAAAAACTTTTTCTGAAAAATATTCTTTTGAACAAGATAGTGCAATTCATAACAAAGAAAATATTTACTACATCGCTGAGGTAACAGAAATGATTGAGATAAATCCAGCTATAGATTCAAAAGATATAAAGTGGATTAACATAAATGAAGCTGGGAGCTTTTTCAAATTTGACGCGATCAAACAGGTTTTGAAAGAAGTTTCTGAATATTTAAATAAATTTCCATTAATGACCGAATACCACGGTCGCTCTGGTGAAGATTATCGATTTGAATATTATGAATCAGATTCAATTGAACACTTGCCAAAAGAACAGTTATCACAGGTGGCGATTACGGCTTTTCACGGTGATAAGCTATTAATTGTTAATAACACAGTCAAGCCTGGAACCTACGGACTAATTTCAGGAAGTATTGAAGCAGGCGAAACTCCAGAACAATGCCTACCTCGAGAATTACAAGAAGAGTCAAATATGAGAGTTATTGGAGAACCTCGTCTAATCGGTTATCAAAAATGTACAAATCTCACTCAATCAGAAAAACCAGATGAATACCAACTACGATATTTTGCAAACGTCGAACCGATTGGTCCTTTTACTCCTGAATGTGATCCAGATGGTGACGTGACGGAACTTCTCGAAATTGACCCTGCGGATTACAAAAAATATTTTGATTGGGGAGAGACTGGAGATGTTATAATGCAGAGAGCTTTGGGGTTTAAATAAAAAATGATTATGCAAAAACTAAAATTTATTTATGCTTTTCCGCTTGATAGAGGAAGGAGGGTATTAGCAAAAGAAAAAGGTCGAACAGATTATCCTAGTTTAGAGGAAGTTAGAGAGACCAAAAGACACTTGCAAGAATTATGGGACAAAATTGATTCAGAAAAGAATGTTTTAGAAAAAATTAAAGACTTAACTAAAATTACTCCTAAAAGAAATTTAGAGTGTTTTGTGATAGGAGGACTACTCCGTCCTATGTCCACTCCTTTCATAATGCCAATTTTAAGTAGGGACGGAAAAAGAACAGATGAGGATTTTATAGACACCACTATACATGAACTACTTCATATTTTTGTATCACGATCCGATACTTATTTTGAATTTGTTAGAAATAAATATAAAGATGAACCTATACTTACACAAAATCACATCATAATTTACGCTTTTCTAGAAAAGATTTATAAAGATCTTTTTGATTCAAGACCCCTTGATTATTCAAGAGATGGTTTGTCAGAAGATTATCAAAGAGCTGTAGATATTGTTAAAGAACAAGGGTCCGAAAATATTATTGAAGAGTATTATCATTTGGTCAAAAGATAAAAAAACTTTTGAGTATCAAGGAAGAGGTAGTTTAAAACGAAAACTTGCCTAATGCATAAAATTTTTCTGACAGAAAAAACATTAAAATCTTTCTAAAATTATTGAAATAAGTTCAAATATGTTAAAATCATAACCATGAAAAAAGGATACAAACAAAATATAGAAAAATTAACAGTTGAAAATAATAATTTTAGAAAAGTCGAGTATACAGGCGAACAATTACAACTAGTCCTAATGTCTTTAAAACCAGGAGAGGATATTGGTTCTGAAATTCACCCTGAAAACGATCAATTCTTTCGTTTTGATGCAGGTAGTGGAAAAGTCGTAATCAACGAGACAGAATACGAAGTAGCGGACGGCGATGCGGTTATTGTTCCAAAAGGAGCAGAGCATAATGTGGTTAATACTTCTGAAGCAGAAGATTTAAAATTCTACACAATTTACGCTCCATCTCATCACAAAGACGGCATTGTTAGAGAAACAAAACAAGAGGCGTTAGATAATGAAGAAGATTTTGATGGAACTACAACTGAATAGTTTGAACCAATAGAAAAATGCTTTATAATAAAGATATGACTATTTTTCACTGGATCATATCAACTTTTTCAATATTAGTGGCAGCGTATCTGTTGCCGGGTGTTAGTGTTACCTTGTTAGGTGCATTGGTCCTATCGATTGTTCTAGGAATAATCAACATGTTTATCAAGCCACTAATTTTTATTCTAACTTTGCCGATTAATATTTTGACTCTGGGGTTGTTTTCACTAGTTATCAATGCGCTTTTGATAATGTTAGCAGCAATAATTGTCCCAGATTTCTCAGTTGCAGGATTTTGGACTGCATTATTTTTCTCAATCGTTCTTTCTTTAGTTAATACATTTTTTGTAAGAACAACTACAGCAAAGAGAGAAGTAAACGAAAAATAACTTTACCTATTTCCTCAATAGTGTAAGCTACGAGTCTATATGCCACGAAATGCAGGAATAATAACTTTTGACGAAGTGTCCTATGAATACGATGCAAACAGCCCGGTTCTAGTCGAGGCTAGTTTTTCTGTGCGTCGTGGAGCGAAACTTACCCTAATGGGACAAAATGGTGCAGGGAAAAGCACGCTTTTCAATTTGATAATGGGTGAGCTGGAGCCAGATGAAGGTCAAGTCAATATTATGCACAACACTAGTATTGCTATTTCTCGTCAGGTTATTCCACGAGACGAGCTTGAATTAACAGTTAGAGATTTCTTTCAAAAATGTTTCAAGGAAACTGTTTATGCAATTGATCCAAAAATTGATGAAGTTCTGGAAATCATTAACTTGCAACCTGAAGACAAAGAGATTGCTGATTCATTCAAAGATAGATTGGTAGGAAGTTTTTCTGGTGGGCAACAGGCACGACTACTTCTCGCCTCTGCTTTGATTCAAAAGCCGGATGTTTTACTTCTTGATGAGCCAACTAACAATTTAGACAAAGAGGGGATCGCGCACCTAACAGATTTTTTGAAAAAATATAATAAAACTGTTGTGGTTATTTCTCACGATGCTGATTTTTTGAATGCTTTTACCGAAGGGGTTTTGTATTTAAATGTTCAAACTAGAGCTATTGAAAAATACGATGGTAATTATTTTGATGTTATAAAAGAAATTACTGCTCAGGTTGAAAAGGAAAAGCGAAAAAACGCTCAACTAGAAAAAGAAATTCAAGCTAACAAAGACAAGGCTAACTTTTTCGCTAACAAGGGAGGGCAGATGAGAATGGTTGCCAAGAGAATGCGTAACAAGGTTGAAGAATACGAAGAAAATAAAGTCGATGTTAGAAAAGAGGACAAGACAATTCGCCCTTTTACAATCCCTGTCCAGCAAGGAATTCCACTCGAGGTTTTGAAATTAAAATCTTATAAAGTAGTTGTTGACCATAAACCTCAGGAAGTTAAGTGTGATCTGGTCTTGAATCGCCAAGAGAAATTGCAAATTGTCGGTCCAAATGGTATTGGCAAGACAACCCTATTAGAGACTTTTGCTACTAAAGATTCTGACGGAAAAGAAGTCGCTGAAGGAGTTCAAATCGGATATTACCGTCAGGACTTTTCAAACCTTGATTTTGAACAAACAGTTTACGATTGTCTGATGTCTGTCACAAAAAATAAATCAGAAGAGGATATGCGCTCTGTCGCTGCTGGATTTTTAATCACCAAAGATGTCATCAGAACCAAAATCGGACTTTTGTCAGAAGGACAAAAAGGATTGGTGGCTTTTGCTAGGCTTGTTTTATTACAGCCCGGCCTATTAGTTTTGGACGAACCAACAAATCATATTAATTTCAGACACATTCCCGTAATTGCCAAAGCACTAGACGAATACAAAGGTGCGATGATTATCGTCTCTCATGTTCCAGAATTTATCAAACAAATCAAAATAGATAACACACTGGATTTGAGTAAAAACATTCCAAAGCTGAAAAAATAAATTAGTGGTATAATTTTTACATGAAAAAGTTTTTAAATATTTTCTTTGTAACACTTGGGGTGATTTTCTTTATTATTATTTTAGTAGCGGCGTATTTCTACATCACAGATCCTTTGAATTTAAAGCCATTGATATTTGGTGATGAAACTGAAACCGTTGGTGCCTCTAGTTCAGCAGAAACTTCAAATCCGACCTTGTCAGAATCACAAGAAAAGGCTCTAGATAAATTCGGAATTGACCCTAATGATGTTCCCAGCGAATTTACTCCAGAACAAGAGGCCTGTTTTGAAGCAGAACTTGGTGAAGATAGGGTAGCTGAGATAAAAGCCGGTGATTCACCAACTGCGATTGAGTATTTAAAGGCACGAGATTGCATCTAGTTTTAGTGGTATAATTAAATTGTCGATAGATAATCGGTTATTAAAATTTAATTAATTTATCATTATGAAAAAAACATTACTAATTCCTTTACTTGTGTTGATGCTATTTGCAACACCAGTAATGGCTCAAGAAGATACATTGCCAGAAGCTGGAACTACACCAGCTAGTCCATTTTATTTCGCAGAGCGTTTCTTTGAAGGTGTTGGAACTTTCTTCACTTTTGGAAATTCTGCTAAAGCAGAGCGTTATTTAAATCTTGCAGAAGAGCGCTTGGCTGAAGCAAGAGAGCTTGCTGAAGAAGGTGACGAGCGTGCTGAAAGAGCAGTAGAGAGATACGAAGAGCAAGTAGCCAAAGCAAAAGAGCGTGCAGAGAGAACTGGCGAAGTCGATTTAGAAGCAACAGTAGCAGATGCAACAACAAAACATCTGTCCGCACTAGATCAAGTTCTTGAAAGAGTTCCAGAGCAAGCTAGAGCATCTATTGAAGCAGCTAAAGAGCGTTCTATGAATGGTCAGCTTGAATCATTGCGTGGGTTAGTAGAAAGAGATCCAGAAAGAGCGGTAGAAATTTATGATCGCGCAGCTGAAGGTCGTCTTCGCGCAGTAGAAGCACGAGCTAATCGTGGCGGCGCAGAAGGTGACGAAGAGGATACAGAAGATGCAGAGGATGCCGAAGAAGCTCTTGAAGAGTTTGAAAAATATTCAGAATTTGGTCGTGAAATATCAAATATTGCACAAGGACTTCAAACAGGGGAAACAACTGTAGAAGAGCTTGTTGAAAGAGCAACTTCACGCCACCAAGAAATTCTTTCTGGAGTTCGTGAAAGAGTTCCAGAACAAGCGAGAGAAGGTATTGATCGTGCTATGGATAATTCTAGAATGGCTGATCGTCCGTCAGCAGAAAGGGGACAGTCAGAAAATTCTAATATTCCTGAGAGGGCACAAAATAGAAACTCATTAGGCTCAGATGAAACTGAAGCTGAAACTGAAGACGCTGATGTTGAATCTATTGATGAGGATGACGACGATGACGGTATTTCAACAGAAGTTGAACAAAGAGCTGGAAACGTGTCAGATAATGCTGGTCCAGAAAATAGAAGACGATAGAGAATAAAATAACCAAATAAAACGAAGCAATAAAAAAACACCGCCTAGGTGTTTTTTTATTGCTTAAAAAGATTGTGTTATAATTTTTTGTATAAATTAATATCAAAAGATATGTCAAAAAAAGCAAAAATATATAGGATGGTCATACCTGGTAAACATATTTGCCCATATGGGGTTAAGTCGCTTCGTCTTTTAAAAAAACACGGTTATGAGGTTGAAGATATACATTTAAAAACCAAGAAGGAAACAGAGCAATTCAAAAAAGAAAATAATTTTGAGGATACACCTCGAATTTATATCAATGGTGAACACATCGGTAATGATGATGATTTGGCAGAATTTCTCGGTTACGAGGTTCCAGACGAGAACAAGAAAACTTACAGGCCTGTTATAGCTATTTTCTCAGTCGCTTTTTTGCTGTCGTTAGTAATCAATTTTATAATCAATTGGTCTGAGGGGTGGTGGATGATCTTTCCAAATTTTATTGCAATCTCAATGATATTGCTTGCTCTACAAAAACTTCAGAATACTGAATCATTCTCGATAATGTTTTTGGGTTATGATTTGCTGTCTCAAAAATGGGTTCCGTATTCATATCTGTATCCTTATTTTGAGTTGATAGCGGGTGTATTGATGTTGGCTGGTATCTTGGACTACATTTCAATTCCAATTGCTATGTTGATAGGTTTAGCTGGATCGATTTCAGTTTTCAAGGCGGTTTATATTGATAAACGGGAGTTGAAATGCGCGTGTGTCGGGGGCGACTCAAACACACCATTAGGATTTGTCTCTTTGACTGAAAATGTAATGATGATTGTTATATCTATCTGGATGATAGTAGAGAATTTAATTTTCTAAATATAGTGGTAGAATATACCAACGAAATGAAAAAAAAGTTTAATAAAATATTTTTGTTGTTTTTATCGCTAGTGATTGTTACAGCAGGAATTTTTTGCTATCAAGGCACTCAGAAAATGAACACTCACTGCATGAGCGAATCTAGTTCAATGTGGTGTGGTGATATTGCAGAGCATGGAACAATTATTTCAGCTACGATTTTAGCTACTTTTTCTTTGATGATTTTACCGGCAATTTTTCTAGGTCGCAGAAGGGCTAATTTTCTATTCAAGATGCTTAGCGAAATTAATCTATCGAGAGGCGAACCTAAGATATTAAGGTGGCAACTAATAATAACTCCATTTAAACAAGCTTTGAAAAGAGGGATAATTCACCCAAGCATACCGTAATAGCTTATTTTAATTTTTATTAAAAACTTACTAAATTAAATTAAAATAAAAAAATGAAAAATAATGTATTAACAATTAGTTTATTGACACTAATTATAGGTTTACTCGTAGGTTATGTATTAGGTAACAATAACTATCCATATCAAATGCAGGAAATGCACGATGAAATGATGGATAATTCGCACGCTTTAGAGGAACACGATGAAGAAATAATATCAAGTGACGGTGCAATGCAACATGCCATGGAAGAGATGATGTTGGATTTTAGAGGAAAGACTGGAGAAGAATATGAAAAAGCCTTTCTGAAGGGTATGATTGTTCATCATATAGGTGCAATTGAAATGGCAGAGCAATTACTAGAAGAAACTGACAGACCAGAACTTGTGAAAATGGCAAATGATATTATAACTGTTCAAAATAAAGAAGTTGATATTATGAAAGCTTGGTTAGATCAATGGTATAACTAATATAAATTATGACTAATAAAATATTACCAAGTGTCCTAGTTGTTGTGCTGATAGGCACGCTTGTCTGGATGACAAACGACAGGCAAACAGTATCAAATGAAATCGCAACTGAATCCAATAATATAGAAATGACAGTATATAAATCTCCATATTGTGGATGTTGTGGTAAGTGGAGCTCTTATATGGAGGAGTTCGGCTATAGTGTTGAAAACATCAATGTTCAAGATCTCTCTACTGTTAAAGAAGAACATGGTGTTCCTTATGAATTAGAAAGTTGCCATACTACTATTGTCGACGGATATGTTGTAGAAGGGCATATACCGAACGAAGCAGTTCAGAAATTATTATCTGAAGAGCCTGACATAAAGGGAATAGGAATGGCTGGAATGCCAAGTGGTTCACCTGGAATGCCAGGACCAAAAGAAGATTTCTTAATCTATGAAATAAATCATGACGGAACAAAAGGAGATATGTTCATGAGATTATAAGTAGATTGAATTAATAATCAGAACAACTAGAAAAATGCGCTCATTTATGGGCGCATTTTTTCAGTCTTTTTTTCTTCGCAATGACCAAGCTTTATTAATATGTTATAAATTAAAATATATTAATATTTAATCGACTTATCATGAAAAAAATAGCAGTAGTATTAGGAACCGCAAGAGAAAATAATTTTTCTGAAAAAGTGGCAAAAATCGTAGATGATTCTTTGCAAAAAAGAGAAATTGAGACTAAATATGTAGATGTCTCTGATCATTTATTTGGTAAGTCCGTTTCTTCAGATAATGAAGTAGTAGGAAAATGGGCAGAAATAATAGACGAAGTCGAAGGTGTTATCTTCGTTGCGCCAGAATACAACCACTCCTATCCTGGTGAATTAAAAATTCTAATAGATTCTCTCTATGATGAATATAAAGGAAAAGTGGCAGGTGTTGTAAGCATTTCTGCCGGACAATATGGCGGAGTAAGGTTAGCTGATAAGCTAAAAGATCTATTACATACCGTGAATTTCAAATTAGTCCACAGCGAAGTTAATGTTTCAGGCGTTCAAAAAGAAATAGATGAAGAAAAAATTAATAAACATCTTGAAACACTTGTCGCTGAGATGAATTCTTTAGTTTAGATGATGTAATCTAAATTATAAATGGTGCTTACAAAAATTTTATTTATTTCCGCTAACAAAAGTCAGAGCTTCACCTTTTTTATCACCTCTACCAGTTCTACCAATACGGTGAACATAATCTTCGAAGGTTCCAGGTAAATCGTAGTTGATTACATGAGATACATCGTTAACATGAATTCCTCTAGCCGCAACATCAGTTGCAGTTAGGACTTTAACTTTCCCGTTTTTGAAATTATTCAAAGCACGCTGTCTTTGTTGATGGTTTTTATTTCCGTGAATTGATTCAGAACTAATACCCGAACTATTTAATTGTTTTGATAGTTTCTCTACGCTGTGTTTCATTGACCCGAAAATAATAACTCTTTGGTATTGTTGTTCATTCAAAAGAGAAGACAACTTTTCAAATTTGTCATTTGGACCATGATAGACAACATCCTGTTTGATACTGTTTGTAACATCTTTTTTCTTTACAGAAATAATAGTTGGATTTCTTAGAAAATCTCCGACAAGTTTATTTGTTCTGTCATCGATAGTTGCTGAGAAAAATAAAGTCTCTCTTTCTTTTGGAATGTTACTAAGCAGGGTTTTAATTTGGTTAATGAATCCCATATCAAGCATTCGATCAGCTTCATCAAGAACAACCGCTGTAACTTTGGTTGTATCAAAATGTTTCTTCTCGTATAAATCGATCAGTCTCCCAGGTGTTCCAATAATAAAATGATTCTTTTTTCTTAGGCCATTTATTTGAGGACGAATATAAGCACCTCCAACACAAACAGTTGAAGAAAGTTTCTCTCGACCGATTAGTCCATAACTTAATCTTTGCAGTTCTTCTTCAATTTGAATAGCTAGCTCTCTGGTCGGTGTCATTATAAGAGTTTGCAAGTTCTTGTTTTGAAGTGTCTTTTGTATAAGTGGCAACAAAAAAGCCGCTGTCTTACCAGTTCCTGTTTCTGCAATACCGACAACATCTTTTCCTAAAAGAATTTCAGGAATGATTTGATCTTGGATTGGAGAAGGGTGAACTAATCCCATTTTGCTAAGTCTGTTTGTGATATTTTTATCAAAGCCAAAATCAAAGAAAGTATGTTTTGGTTTGTAAACTTCTAGGATTTGTTCTACTGGGTTTTTGTTAATAAAAATAGATGGGTCAAATGAAGGACGTTTTTTCTTAGATCCTCTAGAGTTTTTTGAACCAAAACCACGTTTCTTTCCACCATTAAAACTACGACCACTACTGCTGGCCTGTTTATTATCCGGTTTTCTGTTTCGATTGTTATGTCGAGATTCTTGTGATTTGTTGCGTTGAAATTTTCCACGCTGTGAAGTGTTTTTTTTATTATTCATATATTAGGTTAGTAACAGAACATTTAAGTGTTCTGTGATTATTTAATGCAAATTATAATTATTTAGACTATAGACAGGTCTGAACCTGTGGATATCCGCAGCCTCTGAGTTCTGCATAGATATCAAAAGCCTGACTATAATGACATATATCACTTTAAAAGTCAAAAAAATTGCTATAAAATAAAGACATATGGATAAGTCATATTGCTTTTGAATTAAAAATAACGTAGTCTTAGTCTCTTATGGAAATTAGAAACATAGCAATTATCGCTCACGTTGACCACGGCAAAACTACTTTGACCGATGAGATTCTAAAGCAAACAGGAATGGTTGATACTGGAGTATCAATGGATTCAAACGATCTAGAAAAAGAGCGTGGTATTACTATTTATGCAAAAAATACTTCAATTTATTATAAAGATACAAAAATCAATATTCTAGATACACCAGGTCATGCTGATTTTGGTTCTGAGGTAGAGCGTGTTCTTCGTTCAATTGATTCAGTTCTGCTAATCGTTGACGCCGCCGAAGGCCCAATGCCACAAACAAAATTCGTTCTTAAAAAATCTCTCGAGCTGGGGCTTAAACCTATTTTAATTTTAAATAAAATTGATAAGCCAAATGCAAATATAGAAAAAGCTCATGACGAAGTTTTCGATTTGTTTTCTGATCTTGGTGCTACAAATGAACAACTAGATTTTGAAACTCTGTATGCAGTTGGTCGTGATGGAATAGCAAAGCGCAATTTAGAAGATGAAGCAAAAGACCTCACTCCGATTCTAGATTTAATTTTAGAAAAAGTCCCAGCGGCAAATGCAGATGAAGAAGACAAGCTACAAGCACAAGTTTTTAACCTGGCATACGATAACTTTTTAGGTCGTATGGGTATTTGTCGTATTTATTCAGGTAAAGTTAGGGACGGACAAACTATTCATGCTAAAAATCATGATGGAGAAATTTTTACAGGAAAAATTACAAAACTTTTCACATTTGAAGGACTAGAAAAGAAACCAGTCGCAGAAGCTTTTTCAGGAGATATTGTTATGATTGCGGGTCTACCAGATATTTTTATTGGTCAAACTGTTTCGGAAGAAGCGAGTGGTGAACTACTTCCAGAAATTACAGTAGACGAACCTACTCTTTCTTTGAATGTTTTTGTTAACAACTCGCCATTTGGTGGAAACGCTGGAAAGTTTCTAACATCGAGACAAATCCGTGAACGCTTGGAAAAAGAGCTAGAGGTGAATGTTGGATTAAAAGTTGAATTCGATGGTGCAAACATGAAAGCAAGCGGTCGTGGTGAACTTCATCTAGCCGTTCTGTTAGAAAATATGCGCCGCGAAGGTTATGAAGTCATGGTCTCACAACCTGAGGTTATTATAAAAGATGTCGACGGGGTGAAAAGCGAACCATTCGAAGAGGTTACTGTCTTGGTTCCACAGGAATTTTCTGGTTCAGTTATAGAAAAACTAGGTAATCGCAAAGGACTTATGACAAATATGGTAGATGATCACTCTCAAAAGAGAATTACTTTTCATGTTCCAACTCGTGGTCTCTTGGGGTATAGAAACGAATTTATTATAGATACAAAGGGTGAGGGAATTATGACTAATGTTTTCTTGGATTTTAAACCTTATGTAGGTGAAATTGATAAAACAGAATATGGTTCAATGATTTCTATGGCTCGCGGGAAGGCCCTAGGCTTTTCATTGGCTAACTTGCAAGAGAGAGGAATTTTATATATTGGTGCCGGAACAGAAGTTTACGAAGGAATGGTTATTGGTAATACAACAAAAGGGGAAGATATGGTGGTCAACCCGACAAAAGGCAAGCAATTAACAAACATGAGAGCCTCTGGTTCAGATGAAAATATTAAATTGATACCACCATTTACCCTAACTCTAGAGAGAGGTTTAGGAATGATGGGTGATGATGAATATTTAGAAGTAACTCCTGATGATATAAGATTGCGTAAAAAGTTCTTAACAGAGACAGAGCGAAAAAGAAATGGTGGAAAGGTTTAATAGGTTATAATAACTATTAATGACAACTATTGAGATAATATTTTTTGCTTTATTTTTTATCTGGGGTATTCCTCTTGTTAAGTATCGTTCAAAATTTAGAAAGATTGTTTATCAAACCAATTCTTGGACAATTAATATAAAACCTTATTTTATAAAAGAAACTATAGCACTTTTCAAAAATATTTATCCTGAAAATCAAGAATATTTAAAGATGAGAAATTTTTATCGCAGGTATTTACTTATTTACATTGTTTTGTTTATTTTGGTTATAACCGTTTAGATTGACCTACTGAGTAAAAAGTTATAATGTTTCTCATCAGAAGAACATCTACTTCTAAATAAAAATAACAACAAAAGGAAAGGTAAAACATCATGCCCATGTCACAACAGTTCAAAAATGATCTATCTCGTCATATCTTACAAATCAATCAGATGGCTGGTGGGTCGTGCCATGTCTTTCATGAAGGTGAAATTCGTCAAAAATTACAACTTCTCGTCGATTTGGCAAAGCGTTACGATTTGAAAAACTTCAAAGAATTTTACGCAGTCAAAGCCGCAACAATTCCTTATATTCTTCGGATTGTAAGAGAGTTTGGTTTTGGTTTCGATTGCAGTTCTATCATCGAGGTTCTAGAATCTCGCACAGCCAACATTGATGTTAGTGGACCTGATGATGATTACATCATGTTCACTAGCAACGACACTACGTTTGATGAATTTGATTGCGCAGCCAATGGTTACGGCGGTGGAACAATTATCAATTTGGACGATGTCAGTTTTCTATATCATCCATTTTTCAAAAAAAATGGTTATCCTAAACAGCTTTTCTTTCGGATCAATCCTAGAGATGCTATCAACAAAAATACGGCTCAATTACAAATGTCTGGCAAGTCTGCCAAATACGGCATAATGTACGAGCAAGTCGTTGAAGCTTTTTCAAAGGCCCGAGAGTTAGGAGTCGAGAAATTCGGTCTGCACACCATGGTTTGCAGTAACGATCTCGATCACAAAAACATGGTCAATACGGTCAAGTTTTTGATCTCACTAGTGGAGGAACTTGAGGACGAGGCTGGGATTATAGTTGATGCCATTAATATGGGCGGCGGAATTGGTATTCCATACCGCTCTGCCCAAGAAAAATTCGACATTGAGGCGCTTTTCTTCAAGCTTGCTAATCTTCAACATAGTTTCGTCGCAAGACGCAATCGAGATTTAGCTTTCTATATGGAAAGCGGTCGCTATGTCACTGGCCCCCATGGAGTTTTGGTTACTCGAGCGATTAATCGCAAAGATATTTACCAAACACATATTGGTGTCCTGGACGGAATGATTGGCAATCCTCGCCCTGCTGTCTATGGTGCTTATCATGAGATAAGTGTCTTTGACGGAAAAACTGGCAAGGAAAAGGTCGGTGGTCCAATGGAAGAAGTTAATGTCGTTGGTCCAATCTGTGAAGATTGCGATCGCCTCACTATTCCAGGTGAACCACGGTTGTTGCCAAAGATTCATCACGGTGAGTCAGATGGCGACTTCGTTGTTTCAGAGGATTGTGGCGCGCATTCAATTTCAATGCCGTCAAATTACAACAATCGACCAAGGCTTCCGGCTTACATCATTACTACCAATGGTGATATTAAAATGGTTAAGCGTCGCGAGACAATTAATGATCTTATGCGTTTAACCAAAGGCCTCTGAGATTGTTTTTGAAAGAATCCGTGTTTAGAAGTTTTAACAAGACCCTTACGATTTTTCGTAAGGGTCTTTTTTTCTGAATAAGTGATTTCAAAAAAGTCTGAAAAATTTTACATTTGTGAAAAAACTTTTATAATGACTGTTAATTACAAATTAATCATTTAGTCATGAAAAAAATCATAATAATTATCATCGCAGTTGTCGCTTTAATTTTACTAGCTTTCCAAGCCGGTCTATTTTCTTTTACAAATCAAACTGATCAAGCAGAAGAAGTTCAGAATGATACAAATAATACACCATCTGAAACAGCTTCGATTTCAGAATCTTTCCAAAATGAAAATACCGAGACTTATCAAATCGTAGATCAATCAACCGTTTCATACACGGCTCAAAAAGAATTCTTCTCAAAACCAACAGAGGCGGTGGTAGGAACTACAAACGATGTTGATGGTCAAATTTATATTAATGATCAAGAGAATAAAATATCAGTTGCAGCAGAAATAAATCCTCAAACCTTAAATTCAGGAAGCGGAGGTCGTGATAATTATGTTAGTGACCTTTTTGGTTCCAATATATCTGTGATTACAGAAGAGATTGATTTAGGTTCTGACTTTAATCTTGATTTAGAAAATGGATCAGAAAACCAAATTTCTTTTTCTGCACCGATTTCAATTACAATAAATGGTGTTACCAATTCTGAAATTTTCGAAATTTCAGGAACTGTTACAGAAGGTCGGGCTACATTTAGTGGTTCTACTCAGACAACAATTTCTAGTTACGGTATTACAACACCATCAGCTGCCGGAATTTACACCGTCAATGATAATATTGAAATATCTTTTGATTTAGTTGCTGAGAGATAAAAATTTTCGGTTTTGGCTTATAATTAAAAAGATGAAAAAACTTTCCGAAAAAATTAAAAAAATTTATTACTACATTATTGCTATTCCAGATAAGCTTTATCCTTTTGCTTCAATTATAGAAGGAAAGGTTGTTCGTGGTGAAAGTTCTTATTTGGATGCTGTTAAAAAAGCTTTTGAATTGAATGGTGAAGGAAAGTTTGGAATGGGATTAATGTTTTATAGGCAAACTTTTCATTTAATAGGAGCTGTTCTGTTCGTAATATTTTCAACACTTATCTCTAGTAATTTTTTCGATAATGAATTGATGCCATTTTTTCTGTTTGGTTTTGTTATGGTCGCTTTGGCTTTTCAAGAGTTTTACTTTCATCCTAAAAAATATAATCAAGTTTTCAAAAAAGGCTTTATTGACTGGGTCGTTTGGATAGTCCCAATGGCAATATATTTAATTTATTTTGCATAATTTTGCCACACACAAAAGGGTGTTATAATCAAATTATATGAAAAATATAATTATTACAATTGTTGTTATTTTATTATTAGGTATTGGAGGGTATTTATTATTAGGTAATTCCAGTGAAACTACTTATGATGGGCAATCAAACCAAGAGTCTCAACAAGTAGATGAACAATCACCAGAGCAAGATGATGCCGAGGAAAATGAAGAAGAAATTTCTGATCAAGATTACGACAACCAATCACCGTTATCTGTTATTGGTAAATCAGTCGAAGGTCGAGATATTAAAGCTTATCATTATGGAAATGGCGAAACAGAAATATTATTTGTTGGCGGGATACATGGTGGCTACTCATGGAATACTTCTTTAGTTGCATACGAACTAATTGATTATTTTGATGAGAATCCACAAGTTATTCCTGAAAATGTTAAAGCTACAGTCATTCCCGTTTTAAACCCTGATGGTTTAGAGGAAATTATTGGCACAGCTGACAAATTTACAACTTCACAAGCTTCGGACGTATCTCTTTCTGAATCAATTCCAGGACGTTTTAATTCAAACGATGTTGATTTGAATAGAAACTTTGACTGTGATTGGCAATCAGTTGGCACATGGCAAGATCGTGAAGTTGATGGTGGTAATGAACCTTTTTCAGAACCAGAAAGTCAGGCTATTAAAAATTACATAGAAGGAGCTAATCCTCAGGCTGTAATCGTTTGGTATAGCTCTGCAGGTGGTGTGTATTCATCAAGTTGCCACAATGGTGTTCTGTCGGAAACTAGAGATCTTACAAATACTTTTGCTGATGCATCAGGCTACACTCCTTTTGAAGAATTTAATTTTTACGAAATTACAGGTGATATGGTTAATTGGTTAGCAAAAGAAGGAATCCCAGCAATTAGTGTCCTCCTTACTACACACGAAGGGATTGAGTGGACAAAAAATAGAGATGGAGTTGAAGCAATTCTAGATTATTACGCTGAATAAAAACAATAAAAATAATAATGGATATAAAGAAGGTAACAATAATTATATTAACTGCAATAATTGTGTTGGCTTTGGCGGTTTTCTTTATTTTTAAAAGTGAAACAGAAATTTTGGAAATAGAAGAAACAGTCGATCAGGAAATAATACAAGAAGAGGCTTCCTTAATAAATAAAAAAAATATCGGCTATTCTGTTGAAGGTAGAGAAATTGAGGCGTATGAATTTGGTGGTGGTGATAAAAAACTACTATTCGTTGGTGGAATTCATGGCGGGTATGAATGGAATACGGTTGTCTTGGCCTATCAAATGATTGATTACTTTGAGAATAATATTGATTTAGTTCCAACAGATGTTTCTATCTCTATAATTCCGTCTTTGAATCCTGACGGTGTATATGATGTTATTGGTGTTAGCGGTAGGTTTACTGCTTTGGATGTCCCTAAAGTTGTGGGAGAAGCTGGTCTCGGTAGGTTTAATTCCCATGGTGTTGATTTGAACAGAAATTTTGATTGTAAATGGTCGCCTGAGAGTAATTGGAGAGGGAATGTTGTTAGTGCGGGGGAAGGGCCGTTTTCAGAGCCAGAGGCCGCAACTCTGCGTGATTATGTTTATGAAAAAAAACCAGATGCAGCTGTTTTCTGGCATAGTAAAGCAAATACAGTTTATGCTTCTGAGTGTGAAAATGGAATTTTGGAACAGACACTAGATATAATGAACTTATACGCTACGGCGGGCCAGTATAATTCTGTCGAATTCTTTGATGCATATCCCATCACTGGTGATGTAGAAGGATGGCTCGCTTCAGTTGGAGTTCCTGCTATTACTGTTGAGTTAGAGACTCATGAGACAGTAGAATTTGATCGTAACTTGGCAGGCGTCAAATCACTGATTGATTACTATTCAAATATTTAAATTTTTGCGATTTTTTGAACATAAATAGGTATATGTTATACTATTGACAGAAAAGGTTTTTAACAGTATATAATTATCAAAGTCAATCGTATAGAAGTAGATATACAAATCTTTAAAAAACTATTTTATGAAAATATCACAAGAGTATTCGGACAATGAAGGAATGTTCAAAAGAGGGGGAAGAAATGAGACAATATATGGTTCGGTCTTGGAACCTAAAAAAGAAGAGTATAAAAAGAAATTTTAGAAAAATTTTAATAATAATTAACTTTATAAAATATGAAAAAAGTAATACTAGTACTAATTTTGATCGCTTTGTTGATTTCGCTTTGGTTTTTATTTGAAAACATAAATAAGGATAGACAAAATAGAGATAAAAATGGCGATAGTGATATTGTCGAAACAATACAATATATGAATCCTGAGTATTCGTTTTCATTGGAATATCCAGAAGCTTGGCAAAATTTTACTTCAGCTGAAGAAATAACGCCCAAATTTAATTTTTATTCAAGTGTTGGGGATTTAACTTCCGAAGAATTACCTTTTGATCATTTCGTCAACGAGACACACGTATCAGTTTATCCAGAAGGTATTCCGACAGAAGGAATTTTTGGTCAATCTGTTAGTATTGAAGAAAGTGGAATAGAATTTCCTTATGAATTAACAACAGATTCAAAAGTATTTGTTTTAGAAAACGGCGAGCCTTTTGCTGCTTATTTAAAACCTTTAGAGAGCCCAGACAATTGGAATAGCTCAGGTTTTATTTTTGCTAAGGTAAAAATTAATAATCTTGAAACAGTTTGTGAAAGAGATGGTCAAATAATTTCAGAGCAAGAAGGGTGCGATCCACTTGTTTTGGGAGATCAGATAATTAGAAATGGAGATATTGATACAAAATTATGGATTGATGCTGTCGAAGCTGTAGAATCATTTGAATTTACATCAGAAATTTCTAATAAAAATGATTTAGATGATGATTTTGTGCAAAATGAAAATATAATTGTTAGCAGTCCACAACCTGGTCAAATAATATCTAGTCCATTAGAACTTGAGGGGGAAGTTAAGGGGAGCTGGTTATTTGAAGCTACTGCCCCTGTCGTTTTGACCGATTGGGATGGAAGAATAATTGCAGAAAGCTACATTGAAACTGATCAAAATTGGATGACGACAGATTTTGTTTCATTTAGTGGTCTAATAGAATTTGAAACTCCAGAGGATATCGGGGACTTTTCTGATAAGGGAACAATTATTTTCCAAAAATCAAACCCATCAGGTCTTCCAGAAAATGACGATGCATTAGAATTTGATGTTTTGTTTAGGTAATTAAATTCTGTATAATATAAAAATATGGATTGGATTGATTTAAAAACTTTTTATTTAATACTTCATATTTTTGGTGCTGTTTTAGGTGCTGGAGGTGCGTATGTTAGTGATGCAATGTTTTTTGCATCAATTAGGGACAGAATTATTTCTGGTCGTGAACTTCAGTTTATGAAAATTGGTAGCGCATTTGTTTGGTTCGGTTTAATTCTGTCTATTATTTCTGGTATATTGCTTTTCTCTACTAATCCGGCTATCTATATAGAGTCTTCAAAGTTCTTGATAAAAGTCTTTATTGTATTAGTAATTTTAATTAACGGAGTATATTTCCATATGGGTCATCTACCTATGATTCATCGCCACAAAGATCATCACTATCCTTCGTCTGATGAATTTAATCGCAAAAAGAAATTTCTCATTGCAAGTGGTGTGATTTCCGTAACATCTTGGACTTTTACAATTATTTTAGGGAGTTTAAGGATGATACCAATAGATTTTTGGACTGCTTTGATCTCTTATTTAGTATTTGAAATAATCGCTATCTTTTTTGCTTTATTGATTTTTAAATATAAGAAAGTTTTCTAAATAAGCTAGTAAAAAAAAATCTCTGTGATAGTATCCAGACTAGAACAAATTTATACAGTAAAACAGTCATTCTACAGAAAGGAAAAGCACAATGAAAAAAATAAAAGTTCACTGTTTAGGGCCCGAAGGGACCTATGGTCATGAAGTCACCAAAAAAATTTTTGGTGATTCCATTGGAAAAATTGAAATGCATAAAAGTAACCAAGATGTGTTACGTGCATTAGAAAAAGATCCTAATAAAAATTCTTACGGAGTTGTTCCGGTAGAAAATTCTACTTCTGGTGCGGGTTTGGTTTCTGATGTTGTTCCAAATTTTTGGCTTCCAAGGATTAAAGATCGACCTGAAATCAAAGTTGTCGGTGAATATCGTCATGAAATAAAACATGTTTTGGCTAGTCCTGCTTGTCTTAATAATGAAGGTGTTCCTAAAATCAAAAGAATATTCTCACACTCACAGGCTTTAATGCAATGCGCTGGTAATATTAAAGAATTTGAAGAGAAGTTGGGTTATTCTTTGGATTTGATTCCGACAACTAGCACAGCTGGTTCTATTGAAAAAATAACAGAACTAACTGACGCAGCGATTTGCTCAGAGTTTGCAGCATTGAATAGTGATTGTTTGGTCGGCGATTTAAAGCTACTTTATAATCCTTTTAATGATAGTGATTTTAACCAGACAACTTTTCATCTCTTGTCAAAGACAGGAATTTTTGAAGAGGCGACACATTGCGCGGTTTTGTTTGATTTAGATGACAGACCACACGCATTAGTTGATGCTCTTCAATGCATATCTGGTTACAATGCTAATATGCATATGATTCATTCTATTCCAATAGGCCCGAGTCGGTATGCATTTTATATTGAATTCGATGAGTCGGAATATAGTGAAAAAGGTAGAAAGATTTTCAGAGCATTTGATTATGCAGTCGATAATCTTTTATGTCTTGGATCTTTTAAAATCATAAAAGAAAGGAAAACATCATGAAAATCCTAGTAATAGGAGCAAAGGGGTCTTATGGGAAATGGTTATGCCGAATCCTTGAAAGTCATCCAAAAAAATATCTGACAGAATACGAGGTAAGAGGAATTGATAAAGAAGAAACTGCTAATGTTTTAGACTTCAGAAGATTGATACATGAATCTGATGTCATAATTTCCGCAGTATCTCTGATTTCATCTTCTCGTATTTTGAAAAATGTTTGTGAAAATGCTAAGGAGGAAAGTTTGGTTATCGATTTTTCTTCATCGAAAAAAGAGGTTTGGACAATCCTTAAGGAATGTAAATCTGATTTTTTAATGTTGCACCCTATGTGTGCACCACCAAATGGATCAGATAAAATCTCTGAAAAAAATCGTGTTTATGCGATTTGTCAGTATCGTCTTGACGGGGAAAGAAACAGGCTTTTCTATGTTGAATTGAAAAAAATGATGGGTGGTGATTTCACCGGTATCAGTATCGAAGATCACGATATTATCGATGAAATGCAAGCCGTCTCTCATAATTTACTACTTGGTTTTGCCTCTTTTATGATTGCGGCACAAGAAAATTCAAGTATGGATTATGAAGCTCTAAAAAGACATTCAACGCCGGTTTCCAAACCTCTTTTCACTTCATTGGAACGATTTTCAAAGAAGGGAAATGCTGATACATCAGCCAAGCTAATCGAGTTGGCGATGAAAAGTCATTCGAAACCTTACTTGTCTGCAGTTAAATCTGTGAGTAGTAATCAGCTTGTTGGTGTCCCTCGATTTGTCGAGAAACTCTCCAAGAGGATTACTCGGATTAAGGAGAAGCTTTTTGGTCCTTGAATCGGTGAACAAAGTTCTTTAAAGTAAAAACAAAGGTGCTGCGACTAAAAATCGTAGCACCTTTTTCTGTTTTTTATCTATAAATTTTAAGTTGTGAATCATTTAGAAAATTAATCAATATGATCCTCATCATCTTTATGATCCTCCTCATCATGTATTTCATGCTTTTCATCGTCGTACCCATGTCCGTGAGCATCTTCTTCGTGAGAATGAGAGAATTGATTACTAATTGTTAGCATTAAAATTAAACCTAGTAAAAATAACAAAACATGTTTCAGGTAATGTTTTTTACTAATTGAATCTCTAACTGAATGGGGAATCAAGTCTTGCAAAACCACAATTAGAAAGGCCCCTCCAGAAATCGCAAGCAGGGGCATCTCTAATAGCTTGAAATTATCTAGCAAAAGAAAACCTCCAATAGAACCAATTAGTATTGTTGAAGATACTAGAAAATTAACTTTCAAAGCTTGTTTGATAGAAAATCCAGCACTTCTCAATACAAAAAATTCTGAAACTTCTTGAACAAGTTCATGAATTAAAATACCCAACACTGTGACAATTCCAAAAACTGAACTAATAGAAAAAGCTGAAGCAATCAAAATACCATCACCAATATTATGTAATGAATCAGATAGGATAACTTTTTTAGGATCTATTTTTTTATTTCCATGCTTTTCGTCATGATCGTGATCGTGATCATGAAATTCAGGTAATAATTTAAAGATAAACCAGATACCAACCATTCCAATCAATACCCAGAAAATTGGGGAGCTGTTGCTTTCACTTAAGTGAAGAGACTCTACTATTAATCCATAAGAGATTACTAAAAAGACTCCGGCAGAAAAGCTAACTAAAAAGTGTAGATTCCTCTCCACTAATGCCCCAGCTTTTTTCCATACAGAAAAAACACCAACCAAAGATGCCAACATCACTAATAAAGAAAAAATTATAATTTCGAACATATTTATATTGATTTAAAATTTGTTTAATTGTTAATGCAAATCATTTGCATTAATGTTATACTACTTTTGTATGGAAAAAGCAACAAAAACAATAGAAAAAATTCTTGAAGACAATAATTTAAAAAACACTAAAGGCCATTTCAATGTTTTGAGTGTTTTAATAAAAGAAAAACATCCTCTGTCAGTTGAGAATGTTGGCAAGAAAATTTCAATCAAAATCAATACTACAACTCTTTATAGAATTTTGGACAAATTGTCAAAAAAAGGAATAATTTATCAGACAACTTTTTTAGACGGCAAGACTTATTATGAATATCAAAAGCATCACCACCACCATATAACATGCACGAAATGTGGTATTAAAAATAAGGTAGATTTTTGTGTTTCAAAAGAAATCGAAAAAATTAATATAAAGAAGGCTGGTTTTGTTGAGATAAACGACCATGTATTAGAATTTTTTGGTGTTTGTAAAAAATGTCAAAAAAAATAAAATTTGCTACAATAGTCCGACAAATGAAAAAAATTATATTAATAATAGTTACTATGTTGTTAATAGGGTTAGTTGCACTAATTCTTGTTTTTGATAATACTGAAAGTTTTGATAGAGGTTCGATTTCTGTAAATAACATAGTTGGTAATATAACTGGAGAAAAAAAAGATAATAAACCAGAACTTGATAAAGAAAAATACGATGAGCTTTCTGAATATGTAGCAAACAATCCAGAACCCAAAGAAATTATCGTTACATCAACTTCTACTAATTCAAATGGAGAAATAGTTTATTCAACCTCTACAAAAATAGTTAAAGAAGAGCATTTGTATCCTGTAAAAGATGCAGTTTATCCAAAGGCTGGTGCAATTCTGCCATTCAATAGAATTATTGCTTATTATGGAAATTTCTATTCAACTAGAATGGGTATTTTAGGTGAGTTCGAAGAAGAGGAAGTTTTACGCCGTCTCCAAGAAGAGATTGATAAGTGGAATGAGGCTGATCCAGAAATTAATGCCTTGCCTGCAATTCACTATATTGCTAGCACTGCCCAGGGTACACCCGGTGATGAAGGCCTTTATACTTTGAGGATGCCAGACGAACATATTGAAAGAGCAATTTCAATGGCTGATAAAATAGATGCAATAACTTTTCTTGATTTGCAGGTTGGACTTAGCACAATAGAACGAGAGCTTCCTTATATTGAAGAACATCTTAAAAATCCAAAAGTTCACTTAGCAATTGATCCAGAATTTTCTATGAAAAGTGGCGATAGACCAGGAACAATTATTGGTCATTTTACCGACGATGATATTAATTTTGTTATTAATCGTTTGTCGAAAATTGTCAGAGAAAATGATTTGCCGCCAAAAGTTTTAGTTTTACATCGTTTTACTCAAAACATGATTCAAAATTACCAAAACATAAAACCAACAGAAGAAGTTCAAGTAGTTGTTCATATGGACGGATGGGGATCACCTGCTAGAAAATTTGGAACTTATAATTATGTGGTTGCACCGGAACCAATTCAATTTACAGGCTTTAAAATATTTTATGGTAATGATTTGAAAGAAGAACCGCACCGACTCGTTGAACCCGAGGAATTATTAAAGCTTCAGCCAAATCCGGTTTATATTCAATATCAATAATGCTGTCTTTTCAAAAAAAAGTCGGAGAGACTCCCTTGGAAATGCTAAATCGTCTCAGAATTGAACAACCTGATTTCAAAGATTCAAAGTTGTCTTATGCTGGAAGGCTCGATCCCATGGCAGAGGGTGAAATGCTAGTTTTGGTTGATGAGGAAAATAAAGATTATAAAGAATACCTTGGTTATGACAAAGAATATGAGGCGACTTTTTTGTTGGGGATTGAAACAGATACCGGCGACGCACTAGGGCTTATACAAAATTTTATAAAAAGTGATGAATACGGAATGTTTTTAGAAAAAGAATTTCAAAATGTTTTAAAGGAAGAAGTTAAAAACCTAAAGGAAATTAAAAAACAGAAATATCCTTGGTTTTCGTCCATGGTTGTTGATGGTCTAAAATTATTTGATCATTTCAAGCGAGGAAATTTAGATATTAAAAGACCGACAAGAGATGTGAATATCAAAGAAATAGAACTTCTGTCTATTGAAAAAGAAAGCAAAGAAAATTTGGGAAAATACATTTCAGAAAATATATCCAAGATCAATGGAGAATTCCGACAAACAGAGATAATCAAAAAGTGGGAAAAGTATTTTGCCGATGATGCACCCGATTTTATCCTGACTTTTAGTGTAAAAATAAAAGTTTCAACAGGAACTTACATTAGAGGTTTGACCGAAAATTTTAATGAACCAACTATGCTTTTAAAATTAAAAAGAACTAAAGTTTTTGTTTAAGTGCATTTTATCTTAATTTCTGTTAACTTAGACTAATGATTGAAGTAAAAAATCTAACCAAATATTACGGAGAAGAGCGTATTTTGAACCGCGTTTCTTTTAAAATTGAGAAAGAGCACAAAGTTGCTCTGGTTGGTTTTAATGGTGTTGGAAAATCTACTTTATTGAAAATTTTGGCGGGTGCTATCAAGCCTGACAAGGGAGACATTAATTACAACAAAAAAGTCACCATCGGATACTTGCCCCAAGAAACCAATAAATATGATGGTTACAAAGTCATAGATTTCTTGAAAGAATATGTAGACAAGGACGACGACGAACCTTTTAGGAGAAAAATCGAGATTATGTTCTCTGGTTTTATTTTGGATTCAGAAATAAAAAATAAAAAAATATCTCAAATCAGTAGTGGACAAAAAACAAAAGTATTTTTGACTGCGGTTTTGTTAAAAGAACCTAACTTACTTTTATTGGATGAGCCGACTAACAACCTCGATCTCCCTGCGTTAATTTGGTTAGAAAATTATTTAAAAGAATTTAACTCTGCTTTTATAGTGGTTTCTCATGATAAAAAGTTTTTGAGTAATGTCGCCAATAAGGTTTATGAAATAAATTGGGTTAAAAAAGATTTGGAAATCTCGAATGGAACTTATGAAGATTATCTAGAGAGAAAAAATAAAGAATTAAAAAGACAACAGCTGGATTATGATTTACAACAAGAAGACATAAACAGACTTAGAAAGCTAGCAAAAGACAAGCAAGAGAACGCCGCTAAGGGCGCAAAATATGTTGCGCCAGATAACGATCATATGTTGCAAGGATATCGACGTAACAAATCTTCTGATTCTCTGAGAGATTCGAAAGTTATATTCAATAGAATCAAAAGAATGGATAAGGTCGACAAACCAGAGCATAGAAAAAGTTTTATCATTGATATTGAAGAAGAAAATATTGGAGATTCACGAGACGTTATTTTAAAAGACTTGATTACAGGCTATGAAGACTTTCAAATTGGTCCTATAAATTTAAATATTGAATCCGGAGATAGAGTTTGTATTTTGGGGTTGAATGGAACCGGTAAGACAACTTTGTTAAAAACTATCATTGGTGATTTAAAAGCGATCTCTGGCCAAGTTGAAGTTGGAGAAGGAATTAGGTTTGGAAATTTGATGCAAGAATATCAAAATATTCCGAAGAAAAAAACGCTGTCTAAATTTTTAATTGATAGAACCGGACTTGAGAAAAAAGAAGTTGAAAACTACTTAGACTTTTTTGGATTCAAAGAGGTGCAGTATAACGATGAAATATCTATTCTGAGTCCTGGATCAAAAGCTAGATTGATTTTGGCTCTTTTTGCGATTGAAAATGTTAATACACTTATTTTAGATGAGCCAACTAATAATTTGGACTTGGAAGCGGGTGGAGCATTACAAAAAGCTGTAGACAAATTTAAAGGAACAATTATTTTTGTTACTCACGATCGTATGTTTGTTGAAAAGTCTAGATTTAATAAATTATTTTTATTAGGAAACGGAGATTTATCTAAAGTAGAAAATTTCAAAGACTATGTTGATGAAATGGATAAAAAGTCTAAAAAATTAATTAGGTTGATTAAATAAAATTAAGTATAATTAGTTTAATGATATTAAATTTTATTGAATTATTTATTATATTGGCTGGTTTTGTTATTGGGTTAGGTGCGGTGGTTGTTATTGACCTGCATGGCTTTCTTGCTAGAAAATCAAATTATTGGACACTTGCAACTACTAGAACACACAAAGTTACCAAGCCGATGATTTGGGTGGGTATGACACTAGTTTTAATTGGCGGTCTACTGAATTATTCTGGAAATTTTTTATTGGTGCATTTAATTTTATCAGGCCTGCTTATTTTAAACGGTTTATTCCTCAATTTTGTTGTTAGTCCATTTCTATTAAAAAGAGAAAGGGAAGGGATGGAGTCAGAATTGCTACCAGATTCTCTACAAAAAAAGATTATCATAAGTTTTATTCTATCTGTTATTGGGTGGTGGACATCAATCGGGCTTTTTATTTTGTTTTTGTTGTAATTTAAAAAGCATAAAGTTTTCTGACTTGCGACTTTGACTTTAGTCGAATAATGTTGTATTCTGCTTAAAGATCATTTCGGGTCTTTTTAAGTAAACAAAAAACAATCCAAGCAATCTTCAAACAATAAAAGAGAGGAAAAATATGACAGATACGACAATTCCTGCAGTGAAAGAAAACAAATTCATCGATGCAACAAATATTCTGGATCATAACGAACCAGTTTCTGTAAAGCATAATATTCCGTTAAAGGATCTAATATTCAAATTAGGTCCAGGATTCGGATACGCAAAAATTTTTGACGAGCTAACCCCTTCGTCAACAGATCGAAAAGTGATTTTTCATCTAATCGGTCATCAGGTCGAAGGTGCCGAATCTTGGCCCATAGTAAAAGAGATGGAAGAATTTGGAGCTTCTCTAGGGTATCGAAAGACAAATATCAGAGAACTTCTCTATTTTTGTAAAGATATTCGCGAAGAGCACCATCAACATCATGAAATCAGGAATTATGATGTTGTCGCTTCCGGATCGGAAGCTCAGATGACAAGAAATATTTCGGGTCATTATCCTATGGCGCCAAGCGCATTTTCGATGTCTTCTTTCTCAAAGAGGGCAAAGTGTCCGCCAAAGGTATTACTATTGATGGCTGAAGAGGTTTAACGGTCTCCGGATTGAATTGTCTGATAAATTTACAAGGGAACTCACAACGCGTGGGTTCCTTTTTTTATTCAAATAGTAGATAATGTAATTAATGAGAATTTTTTATTCAGTAATAATTTTTGTTGCTATTTGTGTGATTGCAATTTTTGCTATTGGTATTGCAGCCCCTGAACAATACGAACAAGAATTGAGTGCTACTTATGATTACAAGATAGAAAAAGTTTGGAACATATTAACTTCTGTTGAAAATTATCCCTTGAAGAAAAACAATTTAGTAGAAATTGAAGTTCTAGATAGTTCATACAGTCGTATATTTGAATGGAGAGAAATTTACAGTGATAAAATAATGGAATACAAAGTTTTAGAAAAAAATCCATATTACTACAAGGTAGAAGTTAAAGAAGACAATTTTTATGAAGGAGTATGGGAATATTATTTGGAATTTACAGATAAAACTAAACTTACAATTGTAGAAAAAAGCGTCAATACAAATATTTGGGAAAGAGGTATTGATACTATTTTAAGACGCAATCAATACATAAATAATGAATTTAAGTGGATAAGAGTCTCACTGTTGAATGACTTAATATATGAATTATGAATTTAAGCAAGGCCGATAGACTAATAATTTTAGCTACAAAAACTATACTTGGTTTCGTGGTGTTTTTTGTGTTTTTGTATACAGTCCCAATTTATAAGCAATTCAAAAACAGCGATATTGTCTTAGCTTTTATGAATCAAAAAAATGCTGTAATAGGGGAAACTGCGTTAAAAGTCGAAATCGTCGATACTTTACAAGAAAGAGCTAAAGGATTAAGTGGTAGAGACAATTTAAAACAAAAAGAAGGGTTATTCTTTGTTTTTGAAGAAGATGATTATCATGGAATATGGATGAAAGATATGAATTTTTCAATAGATATTATTTGGCTTGATTCTACGATGCAGATAGTTGATTACAAGGAAAATGCGAGTCCGGATAGCTATCCAAAAGTTTTTAAGCCTCAAAAAAAGTCTAGATATGTGCTAGAAGTTCCCGCAGGTTTCTTCTCAGAAAATAATTTAAAGCTTTATGATGAGATGACAATTTTATAATTTTCGTTCTGATTTTTTTAGAAAAACTTTATCTAGGCGACCATATTTACAGGCTTGATACGGAACCATTCTTTACATCTTTTTTATTTTGTTATCCCATAGTTATCCACAGCTTTTCACCAACTACAAAGAGATAGAATATAACAACCTTAATAGTTAATTATTAAAATTATGGCAAAAAAGAGCACAAAAAATATTAAAAAAACACCTAATAATAAGGTTAAAAATACAATAAAGACAAATAAAAACACTTCTAAATTTGTAAAAAATGTAAGAAAAAGAGATGGTTCAATCGTCCCATTTGATCTAGAAAAAGTGACAAATGCTATTTATAAAGCTTTAGTCAATACAAATGAAGGTGATATGGATGATGCAATTTTGATTACAAATCATGTTCATTCAGAATTAGCTAAAATATCAAAGACTTTCAAAGGTTTTGTGCCAACCGTTGAAGGAATTCAGGATATAGTAGAGCAACAGCTTATAATCAATCAATATCCTAATACTTCAAAACACTATATTTTATATCGCGAAGAACGTGCCAAAATTCGTGCTCAAAAAGCCATAGTTATTCCAGAAAAAGTTAAGAAACTTGCTTCTGAATCTAAAAAATACTTTAAAAACCCTCTTGCAGAGTTCGTATATTACAGAACTTATTCAAAATGGATTGATACTGAAAATCGTCGTGAGACATGGATTGAAACAGTTGGGCGATATATTAATTTTATGAAAAAGAACCTTGGTAATAAACTGAAGGAATCAGAATACGAAGAAATTCGCCAAGCGATTTTAAAACAAGAAATTATGCCTTCAATGCGTCTAATGCAATTTGCTGGTGATGCTGCTGAGAAAACAAATGTTTGTGCCTACAACTGTTCATTCATTGCACCATCAAGGATCAAAGACTTTTCAGAAATTATGTATGTTTGTATGTGTGGAACAGGAGTTGGATTCGCTGCCGAATCAGAAAATGTTCAAAAATTCCCACAAATCCAAAAACAAACAGGAAAGAAAAGACCAATATTTGTGGTTCCAGACTCTACTGAGGGTTGGTGTGATTCTCTGAATGCTGGATTAGAGGCTTGGTTTGCTGGTGAAGATATCGATTTTGATTATTCACAAATTCGCCCAGAAGGAGAGAGATTGAAAACTAAAGGAGGAAAAGCTTCAGGGCCAGCACCACTAAAAGAACTGCATGAATTTTGTAGAAACAAAGTTCTATCAAAACAAGGTCGCCGGCTTGCAAACATCGATGTTCATGATATTGCTTGTATGATTGGTAGAGTCGTCGTCGTTGGAGGAGTTCGCCGTAGCGCCATGATTTCTCTTTCAGAGCTTAACGATTATGATATGAGAGAAGCAAAAGACGGACAATTCTGGATTAATCATCCTCAAAGATCAATGGCAAACAACTCTGCAGTTTACGAAGTAAAACCTTCTACAACAGATTTTCTTGATGAATGGGTTTCTCTTATGAAATCAGGAACAGGTGAAAGAGGTATTTTTAACCGCGGAAGTCTTAAAACTCAATTACCAGAAAGAAGGATTGAAAAAGTTGGTGAAGATACACAGTGGGGAACAAATCCATGTGGAGAAATTATTCTACAATCAAAACAATTCTGTAATCTTTCAGAAGTAGTGTGTCGTTCAGAAGATACAGAAGCTTCACTTCTTAGAAAAATTCGCCTAGCAACAATTCTTGGAACTTACCAAGCTTCTCTTACAAAATTCCCATACCTATCAAAGAAATGGAAAGACAACTGTGAAGACGAAGCTCTTCTAGGGGTATCTCTAACAGGACAATGGGATTGTAATACAGTTCGTGATGATAAAGTTTTGCAAAAACTTAGAAAAGAAACTATCAAAATTAACAAGCAATTTGCAAAAAGATTCAAAATCAACGAATCAACATGTATCACAACAACAAAGCCTTCAGGAACAGTTTCTCAAGTTGTGGATTCTTCATCAGGAATGCATCCTCGTCATGCAGAATATTATATCCGTCGTGTGAGAATTGGTAGAACAGATTCACTTTTCCAAATGCTAAAAGACCAAAACGTTCCTTATTTTCCAGAGGTTGGATACAACTACGACAACGCTCCTACTTTTGTTCTAGAATTTCCAGTAAAGGCTCCAAATGGCGCTATTGTGAAAGATAAAGTTTCAGCGCTTGATCAATTAGAACATTGGAAATTAGTGAAAACTAACTACACAGAACATAACCCATCAGTAACAGTTTCAGTTGGTGATGATGAGTGGATCAAGGTTGGTAACTGGATTTATGAAAATTGGGATAATGTCGGAGGTCTTTCATTCCTACCTCGTTCAGATCATGCTTACCAGTTAGCTCCATATGAAGAAATCGACAAAGAGAAATATGAAGAAATGATTAAGAAAGTTGATCACATAGATTTCTCAAAAATTCTTGCATATGAAAGCACAAACAATATTGATATGAAGCAAGAGTTAGCTTGTTCGTCAGGAGTTTGCGAGACGGATGATTTGTTGGCGCAGGAGGCTAATAAGTCCGCTAATAAGTAACAACACCCAACACCATCACAACATATCTTTTCTAAAACAAACCACTAATAACATTATCTCTCTCGTTCCCGTCCTCGACAACACCCAACACCACCACAATAATATTATTTTAATAGACACACGTTCGTTGCTACGCAACGCCGCTCTGCTCGGACTACCGTCCTGCGCAAGGTCTCTTAAAACAATATTATTGTGGTGGTGTTTTCATTCGAATAAAATCTCTCTAAAATTAATTCTTGACTAAAGTTTAACTTAAGTTAAACTTTAAATATTATGAAAACTATTAATAATACAAAAATAATTGGTTTAAAAGAGTTTAGGCAAAATGCAGAATCTTTTATAAAAAGAGTTAACAAAGGGGAATCATTTACTGTTTTAAAGAGATCAACTCCTGTTTTTAAAATAACCCCTGTCGAAGAGGAGGAAAATTGGGAAACTGTTGCTGATTTCACTAAAATTAAAAAAGATGGGGTTTCTGCCGATAAAATTTTAGCTTCTCTAAGAAAACTGCATGGATAAAATTTCTAAACTTATTAATAAAATATCTAAAAAAGATGCACTAAATATCGCAGATACATTACAGAAGATAATAGAAAATAAAACAAATAAACTCGATATAAGAAAACTGCGTGGGCACGATTATATATTTAGAGTCAGGTTTGGTAACTACCGAATTATTTATACTGACAATAAAAAACAGATAAAAATTCTGGAAATTTCAAAAAGAGACGAACAAACTTACAAAAATTTTTAAACAAAAAAACACCCGCATAATACTATCGAGAATCTTTGCAGGACTCATTTTAATATGACTGAGTCCGAAACCAATTCGAGAGAGTATTATGAGGGTGTTTTGTCTTTGTATCTTTCTAAAAATTGTCCTGTTTACTTCAATAAAAAACAGTGTTATAATTATAAATAGGTATACAAAGTAATTGCAGTATTTTAGCTTCGGCTAATTTATTGAGGAAAGTCCGAACATACACTTTCGGCGTAAGCAGGAAGTAGCAGGGTAGCGGGTAACCCCCGTCCAAGGTAACTTGCGAGGTGCGAGCAGAGACGTCCTTAGTTTGAAAAGACGGGATAGCCAAAAAATTTAACTCTCGAGATAAATTTTTTGGTTAAGTCGCAATAGTAATATTGCGGGTGAAACGGCTAAATCCTTACCTGTATGCAAGGTCGTGTCGGAATTTGGTTCGCCAAAATCCGAAGTGCCGCTTGAATCTATTGGGCAACTTTTAGATCAGATAAATAATTACTCAAGAATCTCACAAGAGGTTCAGGACAGAATTCGGCTTATTGTATGCCTTATGCAAAAAACCACTTATTTTAAGTGGTTTTTTGTTTAGGGATTTATTTGGAGAAGTGGAGAAAATTTAATATAATTACCTTTAAATAAAAACTAAAATGAGAATGAAAGATAACGACAAAAATGATTTAAAACTAATTATTAATTATTAATGGTAAAGCGGATAATAAATTTTTTTGGTAAGGAAATCGAAGAGCTCCACGAAGCGGCGTATCTTCTTGCTGTCTTTGCGTTTTTGTCACAAATTCTGGCACTGCTGAGAGATAGGTTGCTTGCTAAAAATTTCGGAGCATCAGAAATCGTCGATGTTTATTATGCTTCTTTTAGAATTCCAGATTTGTTATTCGTTTTGATTACGGCAGTCGTTTCGGCTGCTGTTTTGGTTCCGATTTTTTCTAAGGAAATAAGTGAATACAAAAATTTTAAAAAAACGGTAGACAGTTTGTTCACTGTATTTATATCGGCGGCGGTTATTTTAATTTCCGTTGTGTTTATTTTTATCAAGCCGCTTCTTTCATTTTTTGTTCCAGATATTTTAGCTGGAGGGTATTCAGAAGAATTAGTTTTGTTTACTAGGATATTGTTGCTATCACCATTCTTTCTTGGGATTTCGCAACTATTTGGTGGGGTAGTTCAGGCATATCGCAAGTTTTTCATTTATGCTATTAGTCCGATTTTATATAACATAGGGATAATATTAGGTATCATCTTTTTCTATCCAATGTTTGGTCCGGTTGGGTTGGTTCTAGGTGTTGTTTTAGGTGTCATCATGCATATGGTTATTCAACTGCCGGCGATTCATCGAAAGAAACTATTTCCTCAAATAACTACAAAAATAGATTGGCAAATTGTTAAAAAAGTTTTAAAGCTGTCTCTACCAAGAACAGTAACCATGGCTTCGTCACAAATAACTCTGTTGATTCTAATATCGATCGCTTCAACAATTACAGCAGGTTCTATTGCGATATTTACTTTTGCATACAACTTGCAGTCAGTTCCGATGGCGATTATTGGTGTTAGTTATTCTCTCGCTGCTTTCCCGACACTTTCTAGATTATTTGCTCAAAATAAAACAGATGAATTTTTAGAGAAATTAATTACAGCAACTCGTCATATTATTTTCTGGTCATTCCCAGTCATAGTGATGTTTATAGTATTAAGAGCTCAAATTGTCAGAGTTATTTTGGGTGCAGGAGAGTTTAGTTGGGCTGATACCAGATTGACTGCAGCCGCCTTGGCGATATTTTCAATATCTGTTGTAGCGCAAAGTTTGATTCTAATTTTTGTCCGCGGATATTATTCAGCTGGTCAGACTAGAAAGCCACTTTTAATAAATATTTTTTCAGTGCTGATAACAATAGTCCTAGCTTTTCTATTAATAAATTTTTATGCTAATAATCAAACATTCCAAACATTCTTTGAGCAAATCTTGAGGGTTGAAAATTTACCCGGAACTTCGGTTTTGATGTTGCCTCTGGCTTTTTCAATAGGGATGATAATTAATGTTTCTATTTTGTGGTATTACTTTGGAAAAAGTTTCAAAGGTTTTACTAGTAGAGTAATGAGGGTATTACTTCAAAGTTCCATTTCTTCTTTTTCTGCTGGTTTTGTCGCATACCTATTATTACAAGTTTTTAGCGAAGTTTTTGACCTAACAACATTATTTGGAATTTTCATGCAAGGATTTTTATCAGGAATTATGGGCCTTGCGGTTGGATTAATTATTTTAATTTTGTTTAAAAATTACGAAATAACGGAAATTTGGAAAACTATTCATCACAAGTTCTGGAAAACTCGAGTTGTCACTTCAGGACAGGAAGAATTATAAAATTTACGATAAGCACTTTATACTTATTAATTTAAATGCTAAGATTTCACAAATATTAAACCAAGGGTAACTACGGTTTTGTATAAAATTTATGCTTAAAAATATTAGAAATTTTTCAATTATCGCCCATATTGATCATGGAAAGTCGACTCTCGCCGACAGGATGCTTGAAATTACTAATACGATTAATAAGCGTCAGATGAAAGAGCAGGTTCTAGACGACATGGAGCTAGAGCGTGAAAGAGGAATTACGATTAAAATGCGTCCGGTTACTATGAATTATGAGGCAGTTGATGAGACAGGACAAAAGCAAGAATATGTTTTTAATTTGATTGATACTCCTGGGCATATTGATTTTTCATATGAAGTTTCTCGTGCTCTCAAAGCGGTTGAGGGAACAATTTTGCTAGTTGATTCTACTCAAGGTGTGCAGGCGCAGACTTTGACGACCCTTAATATGGCAAAAGAGCTTGGTTTGCAAATAATTCCCGTCCTGTCAAAAATTGATTCACAAAATTCTCGTATTGATGATGTGACCAAAGAAATTGTTAATTTGGTTGATTGTGATCCGAGTGATGTGATTTTGACTTCTGGGAAAACCGGGGAGGGAATCGAAGACCTCCTGAAAGAGATTATTAAAAGGATACCTGCGCCAAAACCTGGCGTCCAAGGCGGGGCAGGAATTTCCAACAAAGTTGAAAATCAAGGTAATACTGGTGATGATTTTCGTTCTTTAATTTTCGATTTTCAATATTCAAATCACAAAGGAATTGTCGTTTATACAAGGGTTTTTGATGGGGAACTGAAATCTGGTCAAAAGATCAAGTTTAATGCCTCAAATCGCAATTTTAGCCCAAATGAGGTTGGTATATTCAAGCCAAATGAGGTGAAAGTTGATTCATTAAAGGCGGGAGAAATTGGCTATATTGTTACCGGAATCAAAGAGCCTGATGTAGCTTTTGTTGGGGATACTATTTTAAATCAAAATGGCTCTTTGCCAGCACTTTCAGGTTATGAAGAACCAAATCCAGTCGTCTGGGCTAGTATTTTCCCAGAGAGTCAGGATGATTTTACCGAGCTTCGCAGTGCGCTTGGAAAATTGAAACTAACAGACAGTTCTCTTACTTTTGAAGAGGAGGCTTCTGGAACGCTAGGGCGTGGTTTTCGTTGTGGTTTTCTTGGGATGCTTCATCTCGAAATTATTACTGAAAGATTGCGTCGTGAATTTAATCTGGATTTAATCGTTACACTTCCAAGCATTAACTACACTGTAATAAACAAAAAAGGAGAAGAAATAAAAGCCTACTCTCCGTCAGCTTTTCCTGATTTTGGCGATATTGCTCAAATCAAAGAGCCGTGGACCAAGATAAAGATTATTCTACCAAATGAATATCTAGGTGATGTAATGCAAGTTATGTATTCTCATGAGGCGATTCCAGATGAAACTATAACTCTTTCAAATAATCGTAGTTCAATCACTGCAGAAGTTCCTTTGCGTGAATTGATGCGTAATTTCTTTGATGAATTGAAAAGTGCTTCTTCGGGGTATGCTTCGCTTTCTTATGAAATCGCCGATTATCGTGATGCTGATGTGGTTAAAATGTCGGTTTTGGTGGCTGAAGAGGAATATCCTGCTTTTTCTAAAATTATTTCAAAATACAGAGTAGAAGAAGAGTGTCAAAAGACAGTTGAAAAGCTTTATGAAATTTTGCCGAGACAAATGTTCGCTACAAAAATTCAATCCAAGGCAATGGGTAGGATTGTTGCTTCGAAAACTATATCAGCGCTTCGCAAAAATGTGACTGCTCATTTATATGGGGGTGATATTACGCGTAAAATGAAGCTTCGTGAAAAGCAAAAGAAAGGTAAGAAAAGGATGCAGGCTAGTGGAAAAGTTAGAATCGGGCAGGATGTCTTTATGAAGATGATGAAGGGTGGAGAATAAGGTGAAGAGTAAACAGGAACAATAAACAAAAAACTACACAATTTATTTAAGGTGTAGTTTTTTGTTTATATGTTATTGCCAGAAACCGGGTGCGTATAATAGAACCATGCTCAGTGCAATCAAAACAGCTACGATCCCAAATGCAAATTTGACTATCTTTCGGCTTTTTTTGTGAAATAAAATTGACATAATTTGTATAAATTTTTATGTTAAGATATTAACATAAGAGAAAAAAATTATCTATATGTTGGAATTTGAATCTAAAAGAAAATTTAAAAAAAGGCTTTATTCAAAATTTACACTTTTTGTCCTACTTATTATTTTAGCTTTAATTATTCATGGGGCGTGGGGGATTTATCAAAAGAACAGAACAGTAAAAAATGATCTTGTAAAATTAGAAAAAACACTCTCTGAACATGAAGAGCGTAAAGATAGATTGGAATCTCAAATAGAGCGTTTAGATAGCGATGTCGGGAAAGAAGAATTGTTGAGAGAAAAATATTCTCTTTCAAAAGAAGATGAAAAAGCTATCTTTATATTAGATTCAGAAGAACCTGAGCAAATCGCAGAAGAAGAAAAAGGCTTCTTTGGGAAGATGGGGGACTTTTTTGTGGGATTGTTTAATTAATTTGATATGTTAGAATAATCTTACATTATAAATAATTAAAAAACAAAATTATGGCAAAAATTACAATTTATTCAACACCAACCTGCACATATTGTCAGCTAGCAAAACAATTCTTTACCGAAAATGACATGGAATACACAGAAATCGATGTCGCTGCTGATGCAGACAAAAGAACTGAAATGATTGAAAAGACTGGGCAAATGGGAGTTCCGGTAATTGAAATAGATGATCAAGTGGTCGTAGGTTTTGATGAGGGAAAAGTGCGTGAAATGCTTGGGATGTAGTCAGTCATCCTCACTATTAAAAATCTCGGTTACTATTGTAGTCGGGATTTTTATGTTAAATTTACTTTTGTGGAGTAGTTGTGTTCGCTCCTCGTTTGCCCCTGTATGAAAATCATACAGAGCCTGCACTCGGACGAAATGTAAACAATTTTCCATTCCGCTCCTCGTTTGCCCCTGTAGTTAAGTGGATATAACAGGCCCGTCCTAAGGGCTAGTCGTGGGTTCGATTCCTGCCGGGGGCACCAGTTAGAGAGCTAGTTCGAGCACTCGAGAAGGGTTTAAATTAACAAAGTTATGGAATTATTTGATTCAAAAATATCAGTACTTAATGACAATTCAAAACCTTCTGATTTTATTAACCTTCAAAACAAATTTCCTGAGTATGATTCATCATATGTTTTTAATGCGAGCGCATCATCGAGAAGAAAATTTATATTGAAAGCATATGAAATGTGTAAAGAATATCTAGATGAAGATTTTTGCAAAGAGATACGAAAACCAGGGAAGTTTATAGATAGACTTTGGGAGTTGCAAATTTGTTTAGTACTTTTATTAAATAATTACAAAATCATAAAAAGATGTAGTGGTAATAATTTCGCTAGACCAGATTTTTGTGTTGCAGGAAAGGATGGTTCAAAAATTTGGATTGAAGCAGTTTGTGTTGGACCTGATAAAAATAGGTATATTTCTGATAAACCAGATTTAGAGCCAGGAGTAGTTTATTCCAAGACGAGGAATATTATGGATTCTCTAAAAAAGACTACACCTAGATTAACTAGTAGTGTTAGAGAAAAGTATTTTTTTAAATTACCTAAATATATAAAAAATCCAGAATTCGATAAAGAAAAAGATAAGTTTATTGTTGCATTAAATACCCATAAGATTGATCATGAGATGACTGGTTATATGCCTGAAGAACTAATGCTATATGGCATGGGTTTACAATATGTAAAACAAACTGGTGAATCTGAGAGATATTTTCACTGGTGTATTGAAACAGAGAAAGAAAAAAACAAATCAACTCTTATAGATGTTGCTTTATTTCACAGGGAGGAATATAAACCCCTTTCGGCTGTGTTTGCTTCTAATCAGTGGTTTGATTTCAGCAGTGATGTTTCTGAAGTGCTAGGAAAAAGCATTCAAATATATTTTAATCATAGAGCATTAAGACCACTAGGACATGATGAATTTAGTTTTGGAATAAAAAAATATATGGCTTGTGACGATGAGTTTTGCAGACTTTTAGAAAAATAGGATGTTCGAGATGTGTGGTGAATTGGTAAACAAAATTAAACTACAGCATAACTTGTTGTAGTTTAATACAACTATTTATGATACAATTAGCTTATGAAAGACGATGCTAAAAAATTAGGAGAAAATCTGAAAGCGCTCAGAATAAAGAAAAATATTACACAAACAGGATTGGCTAAAACTCTTGATGTTGATAAATCTTTTATAAGCAATATTGAGAGTGGAAAAACTAATCCTACTCTTGCAACTATTACCAGTCTTGCTCAAGCATTAGGAGTGTTGACTAACGAATTATTAAAATAACCATGAATAAAGAAAAAACAGGTTCAAATAGTACCTTACATAAAGCCAATAAGGCAAAGAAAGATGAGTTTTACACTCAACTTATTGATATTGAAAAAGAGTTAAAGTATTATAAGTCTCAATTTAAAGATAAGATTGTGTACTGTAATTGTGATGACCCTTTTGAAAGTAATTTTTTCAAATATTTTGCTACTAATTTTAATGAACTTGGTTTAAAACGATTAATTGCTACAAGTTATAAACCGTCGCCGATTGCTAATACCCAACTAGAATTATTTGGTGAGAGTAAGACAATCAAACAATCAAAAGGTCGTCCAAAAGCTACTGCTAACAAATTCATTATTAATGAAGTTAGTGATCTAGATGGTGATGGTGCTTTTGATATAAGAGATATTGCTGAACAATTAAAAGCAAACAAAAACAATGAGTGGTCGCCAATCAAGGGCGATGGTGATTTTAGAAGTGAAGAAAGTATTGAGCTTTTAAAACAGGCTGATATCGTAGTAACTAATCCACCTTTTTCATTATTTAGAGAATATTTAGCTCAATTGGTTGAGTACAATAAGAATTTTTTAATTATTGGAAATACAAATGCAGTAACATATAAGGAAGTTTTTAAATTAATTAAAGATAATAAATTTAGAACAGGATATACAAACTTTAATGTGGGAATGTTTTTTGAGGTTCCAGATGACTGGGAAAAATATCATCATGTAGATAAAAATGGAAAAAAAATTGCGAGGGTCTCGACTTCTTGCTGGTTTACAAATCTCGAAGTGGAAAAACACAAACAAGACATTGTTTTGTACAAAAAATATAGTACAGGAGATTATCCAAAGTACGATAATTATAAAGCGATTGAGGTTTCAAAAGTTGCCGAGATTCCAATGGACTATAAAAAAGTAATGGGCGTTCCAATAACTTTTATTGATAAATATAATCCAAATCAATTTGAAATTGTAGCTAGAGCCGATGCTAATATTGCTAATGAAAACAATAAGTATCATATTGGTGGTTTTTCTGATAAAGGAGGAGCTCCAATGGTAAATGGAAAATTTATATATAAGAGAATTTTAATTAAAAATAAAAAACCAATAAAATAATATGAAAATAGATTTACATAAAATAAAAATTGCTGACGTTGTGAAAGACTACAAAGACAGCGAAGAAGAGGGTGTAACTGCTTTTGGTGGAAAACTTGATATTCGTCCTAAATATCAAAGAGAATTTGTATATAGTGGAAAACAACGAGATGAAGTAATTCGAACTGTTAAAAATGGTTTTCCTTTGAATGTAATGTACTGGGTAAAAAAAGAAGACGGTAATTTTGAAGTACTTGATGGACAACAACGAACAATTAGTATTGCTCAATTTGTGAATGGAGATTTTTCAATTGAATTCGATGGCAGAATTGCAATGTTCCATAATCTAACAAAAGAAGAGCAAGATAAAATCTTGAACTATGATTTGATGATTTATCATTGTGAAGGAAATGATAAAGAAAAACTTGATTGGTTTAAAATTATCAATATTGCTGGAGAAAAATTATTTCCTCAAGAATTAAGAAATGCTGTGTATACAGGTCCTTGGTTATCTGATGCAAAATTAAAGTTTAGTAAATCAAATTGTGCCGCGTATTTACTCGCTAATGACGGAGGTCAATTAATAACTGGTTCACCAATCAGACAAGAATATCTAGAGACTGCTTTATCTTGGATAAACAATGAACAAATAGAAGAATACATGGCAAAACATCAACATGATAAAAATGCAGATGAATTGTGGCAGTATTTTCAAAATGTAATTCACTGGGTTCGAAAAGTATTTCCTAATTACCGAAAAGAAATGTCAGGTGTTAACTGGGGTGAACTTTATAATGAATTTAAAGATAAAAAGCTTAATTCTGAAAAGTTAGAAACTGAAATTAAAGAATTAATGATAGATGAAGATGTAACAAAGAAGTCAGGTATTTACCCTTATGTACTTACTCGAAAAGAACGGTATCTTTCAATCCGTGCTTTTACTCCAAATATGAAACGAGAAGCATACGAAAGACAGAACGGAATTTGCCCTGTTTGTAAAGAAGAATTTCAAATTGGAGATATGGAAGCCGACCACATTAATCCTTGGCACGACGGAGGAAGAACTACTGCTGAAAATTGTCAGATGTTGTGTAAGGAGGATAATAGGACTAAGTCTGGCATATAGAAAAACTTCAAATAATGCATAATTATAAATGTCAGTTTTATTGACATTTATATGTTTGACTTGTTTACACAATATTATATACTCTAAGTATGACTAATAAATATTTTCAATCCATAAAAAAACTTAGAAATAAAAGTGGACTTTCCCAATCAGATGTTTCCACAAGATTAGGTATTTCTCGTCCATCATATATTGCAATTGAACAAGGTAAAAAAGAACTAACTCTTTCAGAGGCCGAAAGACTATCTGAAATTTTTGGTGTATCTTTAAAAGAAATGGAGAGTGGCACACCTGCAAATTATGAAAAATATAAGCAGATGATTCTTACATATATTAGAAATGCGGGATCGGATAAAGATGGCAAAATAACAAAGACTAAATTAGCAAAACTTGTTTATTTATCAGATTTTGCTTGGTTTTATAGAAAACTAGAAAGTATGAGCGGAATGCCATACAGAAAAATTCAGTATGGACCTGTCCCAGATTCTTATTTTCGTGCAATAGATGAACTTTTTGAAGATGGAAAAATTGCAATCAGTCCAACGGAAGATGGTGCTATGCTTATTTCAGAAACAAGAAATGGTGCAAAGGTTATACTATCTGAAATTAATAAAGAAGAAGAAAAGTTGATAAAGGATATCTCTAAAAAATGGAAAGGTAAAAATACAAAAGAGATTGTTGCATTTACTCATAATCAACTGCCTTATGCTATTTGTTCAGATAATGAAATTATTCCATATGAATTAATAACTCAAGAAAATCCAGAAGATGTCTACTAATTATGAAGTTGAAATAGAGCCTTTCGCCGAAAGGTATTATATTAAAACCTTTGCTAAAAAATATAAAAAAGCATGGGATTTTACCTTATCTGCTTTAATTCGAGAATTTAAAAGCTTTGATGTAATCTTAGAAAAGACTATTGCAGAGGAAATTTCAGACAAAAATTTAGATGTTGTAATTTGCAAAACAGAGTTTAAAATTTCTGGAACACAAGAATCAAGACATAGTTCTGGTAATAGGTGTATTGTGGCTAAATACAAGAAAATAAATAAAATCCGTGTTTTATTGGTGTATCATAAAAATAATTTAGGAGGAGGCAATGAAACTTCTAATTGGAAAAAATTTATTAAAAATAATTATCCAGAATACAAGGACTTACTTCAGTAATTAATCTAATTATTATTCATAAATTTTTTCTTTGCTAAAAACATAGCTTGTAATTTTTTAAATTTTTGTATCTCAACATTTAACTTGGGTGTTAATTTAACATCATTTAAATTTATTGTCTTAATCATTTTAGTTAAAGTTTCGATTAGATCATTTTCATTTACCTGCTGGGGCACCAATTAAGGAGATTTGGTGATGTTAATTCGATCCTTTTATACAAAATATGATAGTATAGTTAAGTGCTTGTGGGGCGTCAGCCCTATTCGGCTCATACTTAAGCTGAAGACAAGCATTATAAAAAACACCACACGAATGTGGTGTTTTTTATTTTTAGTCTTTCAATTAATCTTTTTTGGGGTCTCCTTTCATTGTTGAAAATAATTTAATGTCTTTTTATTATTATATTAACTATATATAATCGCTTATAGCTTTATTTTATTAAAAATCATGCTAAAATATTTCCCATGAGCACCTATAATGATAGTGATTTTCAAGAATTAAAAGAGCTTGTAGAAGAAAATCACAAAATTTTGAAAGGTTTGCAGAGAAAGGCAAAATGGGCAACAGTTTTCACGTTCGTTAAGTGGGGGATTGCTGTTGCAATTGCGATTGGATTGTTTACAATACTACAACCAATCTTTGAAAATATAGTTGGTGCTTATGATACTTTAGTTGATGGCTTAAGAGAATTAAATCAAGCTAGAGAGGCTGTTTCAGGGTCAGTTGATATTTCAAGACTCATTGAGATATTTAATCAAGGAGAAAATTAAGAAACAAATGTCAGGATAGCTCAGTTGGTAGAGCATTCGCCTGAAGAGCGAAGGGTCGGCGGTTCGAGCCCGCCTCCTGACACCATATAAAGACTGCATTAATATAGTGCGGTTTTTTTATTTTCTCCATTTGTTTGACATAAGTTGCTTTTTATATAGTATTTGACGCAGACTTGTTGTTTTACAATTTGTCTATTCTAAATCAAAACTAAAACAATATATAGAAAGAGAGTTAAATAAATGGAATCATTATTAAAACCCGCTGCAGGTAATCTATTTCAGGTTATCAAAGCAATTTGTTCGAAAGCAAGAGAAGCAGGTAAAAAGCTACGACTACTGTCTATTGGACAGCCTAGCGGTCCTGCTCCTTTTCCTGCACGACAAGCCAAGTCAGCGGCAGCAATGTCTCCAGATCAGGCTATGCACGAGTATCAAGATAACGACACTCCTGGTTGTCCAGATTTTGCCAAGCGTTTTGTTTGGGCTCATCCTGGTAATCGCGAGGTTCTCGAAGATGTTAAGCATGAGAACATTGCCTATCTTCCAATCCCTGGCATCAAACCAATGATTGCTTATATAATTGAATCACTCGGTGGTTGGGAAGACGGAGAATCGTCTGATCGGGTAGTTATGACAACGCCCGGTTATCCGACACCTATGGTTCAATCAATCATGGCCGCGGGTGTTGAACATCGTCAGTTCGATAGTTTTTCTGCGGACTGCGGTTTCTTGCCAACCATTGAAGATATCGTTTCTAATATACTTGTACGGGGAGATTTGCTTATGTTGAATCTCCCAAACAACCCAACTGGCGCTGTTGCTACCGCAGAGTGGTACCATAAAATTTGCACCTGTTGTGAGGAGAACGAAATTCGCATTTTCAATGATGCTGCTTATGCAGTTTTGAAAAGCGACCCTTCGGTTCCAAACCTAGCACAAATTGCACCACTCTATCCAAATCTTAGCTGGTGTGAAGCATATTCTGCTTCCAAAGCCGGTAATATGTGCGGATGGCGTGTTGGTGCAATGGTTGGATCAGCTGATTTTATTGGCGACATCTCTCGTATTAAGGGAGAAAGCGACAGCGGTCTTGATGCTGCGAGTGCTTTCGGTGTTATTGATTTATTTGAAAATCATTTTGATGTTATCGAAAGGATTCGCGATGGTTATGCAGAAAGCCGGAACAAGCTAATTGAAATTGCTACCGATTGTGGTTTGGAACTGGCTCTTGAGCCAAAGGCTGGTTTCTTTGTCATGTTCCATGTTCCCGATACAGCATTCGGTCAGAAGGTTGAAAGCGCAGAGCACTTTAACCAGCTCATGATTGAAAACACCGGCGTTGTTGGTGTTCCTTTCAAAAGGGTTGTTAAAGGTGAAGATCGTGAATACTATATTCGCTACGCTGTTTGTACCGAAAACATTCACGAGATCGAAGACGAGCTTCGGTCTGCTTTTACCAAAATCGGTATTCAAAATACCGCTTCGGTTTAGGTGAAAAATAGACAAAAACAAAACCGCGCATCGTAGATGCGCGGTTTTTTCTTTTGTTAAATACGATCGGTATTTTTTTGCGTGGTTTTCCGTGAAGTTTTTTTGTTAATTTTTATTACGGACTTTTTTACGAACTCTTAACGCTCAATTTTGTCTTGCGATCCTTGTCTAATTTAGGAAGTTTGATTACAAGCAATCCATGTTTTTCTTTGGCATCAGCACCTTCAACATCGACTTCTTCAGGTAAGATAATGTTTCTTGAAAAGCCACCCCAGTAAAGCTCTTTGTGATAGTAATCTTCTTGTTTAACTTCATCTATTTCTTCTCGAGTTCCTCGGATAGTCACCATATCACGAGTTATTTGAATATCTAAATCTTGTGGCTTAACGCCCGCCACCATTGCTTTTATTATAATTTCTTCAGGAGTAGTTAGAACGTCTACAGATAATTCACCGTCTTCGGCAGGTAATTCTCTTTCTTCGTGGTCTTGCAATTCATTTGAGAAATTATCCATATCATCCAATTCCTCTTGTTCTTCTTCTAATTCAAAATCATCATCGAAATCGTTTACTTTTACCGCACCTGTTAATCTTTGTAAAAATGACTTTTTCTTTTTCATATTTTTTATTTTAAGGGCTTATAAATTCTTTTAACTTTTTCAAATAACATTATTATCGCGATTATTGAAATCCATACCGTAATAAAACCAATCAAGGTAAAGTTATCACCTCTAATTATAAAAGAATTAAACATTGTATGCAAAACTATTGATAGGAAAATTCCATAAAAAACATAAATCTTTTTAATCTTATCTGTTTTGTAATATGAAAAAGCAATAAATAAACCGATAATCGCAGATGAAACTATATGAAGAAGTGAAGATCCTATAAAGCGCATATTACCAGTTAAAAGCGCCGTGTAAGTCTCTCCGTGAAGTAGGGGATTTAAAATAAAGAGAGTATTTTCCAAAGCAGAAAAACCAATAGCAGCGGTTACCATATAAATTATTGGATCAATTGGTTCATCGTTTGATTTTTTAGAAATCCCACCTTTGTGCGCTGCTATGTATTTTAAAATCTCTTCGATTGAAGCCCAAAGGAATAAGCCCGTTATGGCTATAAAATAATCTGTATAAAATAAACTAGAAATGGCTTGGTCTTGTAACACAAATGTATTTACAAGATACTGAAAAGCTATTGCAACTGGAACTGCCAGCATTCCGTATACAAAAGAACTAAAAATTCTCCAGCCCGGTTCGGGATTTTTTTTATCTTGCCAAAGAAAATAAAAAAGCCAAATTAAAGCTGGTATAAAACCAGCTAAAAAGGATAGAAAAATTGTGGTTGTAGTAGTCATCTCTAGTTACTTTTTATTTTAATGGCCACTTCGCTACCATTATTATATCAGAGTCTTTGATAGATGATGCAGGAATTTCTCCCCAAATTTCTTCTGTAATGAAAGGCATAAATGGATGGAGTGCTTTTAGTGAATTAACTAAAATAGTGTAGAGCATTTTTTGTTTTGATTGTCGTGCAGTCGCGTCATCATCGTTTAATGCTTCTTTTGATTCTTCAATTATTTTATCGGCAAAAGTGTGCCAGAAATAATGGTAAAGTTTTTCCGTAGCGAGATACAGGCGATAATTTTCAACATCGTCTGTTACATCTTTCAAGACTTCATTTAATTCCTCAAGGTTTTGCTGATCCTCTGGATTAACTTCAATTTCGTCGTGCTTGTTAAAATCGTAATCGTTCAAATTTTCCAAAACAAAACGGCTAGCGTTCCAAATTTTATTAGAGAATTTTTTATAAGCTTTTATTTTGTCTTCTCCTAAACTAACATCGCTTCCTGGTCCAACTCCAACCATCATTCCCATGCGTAGTGCATCAGCTCCGTATTTTTCATTTAATTCAATTGGATCAATTGTATTTCCGAGAGATTTTGAAATTTTCCTGCCTTGCGTGTCTCGAACCAGGCCGTGCAAATAAACAGTCTTGAAGGGAACTTGTCCTAATAGATAGCTACTCATTAAAATCATTCTAGCAACCCAGAAAAACAAGATATCGTAACCAGTTTCCAATAAATCAGTCGGATGGTAAGTCGTCAGATCGTCAGTTTCTTCAGGCCAACCTAGAGTAGAGAAAGTCCAAAGTCCCGATGAAAACCATGTATCAAGAGTGTCTTCGTCTTGAATCCAGTCGTCGCCTGATGGCGCTTGTGTGCCAACATAAATTTCATCGCCCTTAGCATCGGCACCATTCAAACCTGTGTCTTTTTTATACCAAACCGGAATTCGATGACCATACCAAATCTGACGAGAAATACACCAATCGCGTAAATTTTCAATCCAATGATAATAAGTTTTCTCAAAACGCTCAGGTAGAATTTCGATTTCACCTTTATTCTCACCATCACCTTTGACGGCTTTGATCATTTCATTTTTTAGATTTGTTTTCTGTCCTGCTTTGTTTGTGAATTCTTTATTAACATTAATCCACCATTGCAGTTTTGGAAGTGGTTCGATAATTGCATTTGTTCTCTCGGCACGAGATAAGTTTTGATCAACTTCTTCTTCTTTTTCTAGTAATCCAGCATCGCGCAATCGCTCTACAATAATTTCTCTCGCCTCGATAGTCTTCTTGCCATTCAATTCTTCATCGGCTACTTCCATTTTAGCGTATTCATTTATAACTTGTTTAATAGGCAAGTCGTGTCGCATCGCCATGTCATAGTCAGTTTGCGAGTGTGCTGGGGTAACACCAACAGCACCAGTTCCAAATTCAGGATCGACCTCTTCGTCGCCGATAATTTTAATTTCCAACGGAACGCCAACAAAATCAATATTAAAAGTCTGTCCAATTAAATCTTTGTAGCGTTTATCTTCTGGGTGAACAGCAATAGCCGTGTCACCGACTTTAGTTTCAGGACGAGTAGTCGCAATAGTTATAGGGAAGTCTGCAGAGTATTTGAAATAATAAAATTTCCCCTTAGTTTCTTCGTGAATTATTTCATCGTCGGAAATTGTAGTTTGCCCTTTGGGATCCCAATTAACAATTCTGTTTTTTCGATAGATAAGCCCTTCTCCATACATTTGTTTAAAAGCGGTGTAAACTGCGTTTTGGCGCTTTTCATCTAAAGTGAAGGCTTCTCGTGACCAATCAACACTAGCCCCCATGGATTTGACCTGATTAACGATTGTGTCATGACTATTTTGCGCAAATTCATGAACTCGCTTCATAAATTCTTCGCGACCTAAATCGTGACGATTTTTCTTCTCTTCTTTTAGTAGAACTTTTTCTACTTTTGTTTGGGTGGCGATGGCCGCGTGGTCAGTCCCAGGAATCCAAAGAGTTTTCTTGCCTGTCATTCTGTGGTATCGAACAATCGAATCCTCGATAGCAATCATCAGAGCATGACCTGTGTGCATTTGCCCGGTAACATTGGGTGGGGGAAGAACAATAGAGAATTTTTCTGCATCAGCATTTGTGTATCCTTTTTCAATAGAGACATTAGGATTGAAAAGTCCTGAATCCATCCATTTTTTATAAATTACCGACTCGGTTGAAGTCGGATCGTAAGGCTTTAGAAATTTTTCTGGTAGGTTGAACATAGGCAAATATTAGCAGAAAAACCTAACAAATTCCAATAATTACTCTCTCGTTCCCGTCCCTTGGCACTGTTTATATGCAAAGAAAAACCCCACCAGTATTTGTGGTGGGGTCTTGTCGAAAGGTAGTAATTTTAGCTATAACAGGGAATTGGATGCGTATACTTTAATCTGCGTCTTTTCCTTGATCTGATAACTCTACCTAATCGCTTGTTTCTTTTTTTACTCGCTATCTTTTTTGATAGGTCTTCTTTGAAGAACCATGCGACAGCAGAAAGTCTTGTCTGCTCGGTAGTTCGGTCTTTTCTGGCTCCGCCTTTGAAATAAATACGGTCGCCTGTTTCAGGCAGGCTTTCGCACTTAATCTTGGAACCGAATTTTACCGATCCATCTCTCCGACCATTCGCGATTTCGACTTGGCTATAGTTGCGTACGTGGAAAATTATAGTTTTTCCCTCGTATTTAGCTATTCCAAAACCTCTTCTGCGATTAAATCGAATTACTTTTGCTGTCTTGTTGCGATTGACAATCGACATTTGTTATTCCTTTCTTGTCTATGTACTGGTTATTGTTTGGGTTCAGTTGTTTATTTAACTACAAATTAAATTTTAGTCAATTTTTTCATGTCTTTTTGATTACAAACTTAGATTACCGTTAGCAACAATTTCTGGGTTAATTTTTACTGCATCAGGATTTTGTTTAAAGTTCAAGTATCCAGCAATACCAATCATTATTGAATTATCAGTAGTTAGATTAATTTCTGGTACCCATACATTAACTTTTTCTGTGTTAGTTTCAAGACTGTTTTGCAGTCTTGCAAAAGTTTCGCGAATATTTTTGTTAGCAATAACACCCCCACCAATTATTAAATCTTTGGCATTATATTTATCAATTGCTTTGGATGTTTTTTTAAGTAGTACTTCGGTCACAGCTGTCTCAAATTCTAGTGCAACAAGTGATTTAATTTTTTCAGTCAAAGTTTCACCATGTTTTTCTTTTAATTTTTTCAAAAGATACAAAACTGCGGTCTTGATTCCGGAAAAAGAAAAATCAAAATCATCGGTTCCAAGCATTGGGCGCGGTAGAGAAATTTCATATTTATCACAAGCTTCTTTGAAATTTAATTCGTCGTCACAAAAATTTTCATCTGTTTCAATTTTATTGCGTGCAGTATCTGCCAGCGCTGAAATTTTTGGTCCACCCGGGTATTCTAAATCTAGTAACCGCGCAACCTTATCGTAGGCTTCACCAATGGCATCATCTTTAGTGTTGCCGATTACTTCGTATTGTCCCCAATTTTTAACCAAAACTAATTGAGTGTGTCCACCCGAGATTAAGAGTGAAATTGCAGGAAAAGAAATTTTCTCTGAAGCCTCAGGGTCTTTTAATACAGAAGTGATATGTCCTTCCATATGATTTACCGGAATAACTGGAATTTGCCAAGCCAGAGAAAGCGCGCGTGCGAAATTGATTCCGACCCATAGAGCAGGTTCAAGACCTGGTCCAGAGGTGACAGCGATCAAATCTACATCCGGCTTTTCAATTTTAGAAACATATTTTATAAAAGCCTCATACAAATCTGGTTCACGAGATAAAATTTCTTGGGTTTCTTTTTCAATATTTTTTTCAAACTCAGCGATCTCGCCGTCAGGAATTATTTCCTCGCTGGTTTCTTTTAAAAGTTTTTCTAGTAGAGGTGTCAGATTCAATGCATGTTCGCGCTTGGCGAGTGAAGGGAATACGCCACCGAATTCCTTATGCTTTTCAATTTGAGAATATAGAACATTTCCTAAAATTTCGAATTTCGGATTGGAATTCTCTTCTTTTGCTTTCAATAAAGAGATGGCTGTCTCATCACAGCTAGTCTCGATTGATAATATTTTCATAATTTGTGGGCGATACAGGATTCGAACCTGTGACCTTCTCAACGTCAATGAGACGCTCTAGCCAACTGAGCTAATCGCCCTAATAAACAAAACACTCTAATAACTAACCAACAATTAATAGAATATCAGAAAAAAATAAAAATTCTAGGATTAATTATTTGAAGTTAGTTCTCTAAAAGCATTTATCAAGTATTCTGAAATCGGGCCAACTTTTCCACTACTAATTTTTTTGTCATCAATTTTAACAATCGGTAAAACCATCGCTTTACCGCTAGATGTAATTAAAACCTCATCAGCATTCCAAACTTCAGACATTTTGATATCTTTCTCGGCTACTTTGAATCCATTTTCCTTGGCTAGCTCGATGATTGTTTTACGAGTAATCCCGTGCAAGACATTTTTTTCTGGAGTTTTGAGAACGCCATTTTTGATCACAAAAATATTACTAGTAGAGCATTCTAGAACTTTCCCATTGTAGTGATATAGAATTTCCATCGCACCAGCTTTCTTTTTTTCTCCTTGAAGCTTTACAGCATGGATGTATGAAGCAGTTTTTGATTCAGGAATTTGCCTTTGGTATTCGCTAGTGATTAATTTCGCACCTTCTTTGTAATATTTAGGGTCAATCTTTGGAAGATTTTCTGCAATGACATAAAAATTCCCCTTTGATTCTAAGCTTATAGAATTAGAGCTGGCGCCACCAGTCAAAACCAGACGAAAGGCAGAATCGGTATCTTTATTTTTCTTGAGAAGCTTTAACAAAATACTTTCCAGTTCTTTTTGGCTAATAGGGATATCAAAACCGATACTTTTTGCAGATTTTTTAAAACGCTTGTAGTAGTCGCTTAGGCGGAAAAGCCTTCCGTTATAAGTTCGAAAGTAATCAAAAATAGAATAACCTCTAATGACGCCGATATCATTTATCGGGAGGCTAGCTTTTTTTGATTCAATAATTTTACCGTTGAAATAACAATATTTTTTCATATGAAGCAGATTATATCATTTTTGTTATAATAAAGTATATGTTTAAAAATAAAATTTTGTTGTATTTGTCAGTGTTCGGAGCTTTCTTATTAGTTGATTTCACTTGGATCATTTTTGGTGCAAATCCTTTATATCAAGCAGAAGTGGGGGAAATTTTGGCCGAATCGTTCAGAATTGTGCCAGCGTTCTTGGCTTATATTGGTCTAGTCGCAGGGTTATTCATCTTCGCCATTAACCCAAGCTACAGAGAAGGGAAGTTTTTCAAATCAATTGTCCTTGGTAGTTTGTTCGGGGTTTTTGCTTATGCGATTTTTGCTCTGACTAATTTGGCAGTCATTGATGTATGGACTTGGAAAGTAGCTATTACAGATATTGTCTGGGGAGGAGTGATTGGAGCCATAGTTGGTGGTATTGGTTATAAATTATCTGTTGCTTTTTTAAGATAAATTGTTATTATTTTCTTTACTTGTTTTTTGTGATCTTACAGTCATTTAAAACAAGGCCAAGCTTGGCCGAATTCCTAGTGAGCTTTAATTAGTTTGCAGGGGAGTTTGCCAAATGGCCCTATCGTCTAACGGTTAGGACGCGACCTTTTCAAGGTTGAAATCGGGGTTCGATTCCCCGTAGGGTCACCAATGATCTGTACCCCAAAAAGTGGACACAGATAATCTCAAAATACTGTTTTCTTTTGTTAAGATTAATCAATTAATAAAAGAAACATGAGAATAAAATATACAAAAGAACAAATGGATGAGTTTAATA
>Ga0210012_1000321_pt1 | contig 58802 bp, 47 predicted proteins | sample CryGeymeta201504_FD_183974 | JGI IMG/M metagenome (GOLD analysis project Ga0210012, IMG submission 183974) | Groundwater microbial communities from Crystal Geyser aquifers in Utah, USA - Crystal Geyser metaG 2015-04 (SPAdes) (version 2) | ecosystem: Environmental > Aquatic > Deep subsurface >... | reverse complement strand
CTATGCAAAGAAAAAGTGATTGTTGCGTAAAATGATATTGGACAGAGATTCCGTGTCAGGGCACGGGATGACCGTTTCTTTGCGAAAACCACTGCCTTTTTTATAGAAACGAAGTCCGAAAGTTGAGTAATATTACATCCCAACGATGCTCGATCTCGAATTATCTACAAGATTTGAAAATTATTCATTCCAAAAGTTTAATAAAGAAATAGGGCTTAGTTTTTTATGTTGTTTAAAAAATTATTCAAATCATAAACTTTAATTATTATTGGTTTTTCTATTTGTGAGATTTAACAATTAATCTAATTCTAGATAGAATGTCTTTAACCACACTCAGAAAGATGTGTTTTACTTAATACTAGAAATTTTTTACCGATTTTCAACCATTCAAATGCCGTACAATCTTTGATTTTTTTTGATTCGAATGACTTTTCGGGATTGGTTTATTTTTGAAATTAAAAAAACAGAAGCAACGTCGTAAACACATATTTTTTATGAATTTCTAGTTTCGCTAAGAATGTTAAAACTAACTTAACAATTACATTTTAAAACTAATTCTCTTCATCAATTCTAAAACCTAGTTTCTATTTTGTATTTTTCAAGTATGAAATCAATCATGCCTTCATCTACAGATAGCTTTTCTCAGACTCATTATAAACTCCTTTTAGATTCCGTAACAGATTATATTTATACTGTTTCGATTCATAATGGTGAAGTAACAGGTACACTACATGGACCAGCTTGTTTTAATGTAACAGGTTTTACCTCTGAAGAATTAGAATCAGACGAAGATTTATGGTTTACCATGGTTCATGATTTAGACAAGAAATTGGTTCTTGATCAAGCTTCATCGGCTCGCATTGGCAAAGCCATTCGAGAATTAGAGCACAGAATCATTCATAAAGATGGAAGCATTAAATGGGTTAGAAATACAATTGTTGTTCGTTTTAATGAAGATAATGAAGTTATTGCTTACGATGGACTTATTCGAGATATTACAGATCGCAAAACAGCAGAATTAGCCCTCAAAGAAAGTGAACAGCGTTACAAGCGTTTAGTAGATTCGGTTACCGATTATATTTACACCGTTCATATTTGCAAAGGTAAGGCTATAAAAACCGAACACGGTCCCATTTGTCTAAAAGTAACAGGTTATACTTGGAAAGAATACGACAATGATCCGGATTTATGGCATCAAATGGTGCATGTTGATGATAAAAAAGAGGTCATTAGAATTATAAATCAGGCATTAAAAGGAGAAGCACCCAGACCTTTTGAACATCGAATTATTCATAAAGATGGTTCAATTAAATGGGTTAGAAATACGATTGTTTTACGAAAAGATGCAAGTGGAATGGTTTATGCTTATGACGGACTCATTAGTGACATTACGGATCGAAAACGTGCTGAAGAACTCGCAGAAGCTCAAAAAATCCAACTCATTCAAGCTGAAAAAATGGTTACATTAGGAATTTTAGTCTCTGGTGTGGCTCATGAAATTAATAATCCAAATAATTTTATTATGCTTAATGGGAGTATGTTACAAAAGATTTGGGCTGAAACAGAACCGATTTTGAATGATTATGCTCAAAAATATGGTAGTTTTTATTTAGCAGGTTTAACCTATCCTGAGGAAAAAGACCAAATACAGCGTTTATTAGATTCGGTTCAAGGTGGTGGTAAACGAATTCAAAAAATTGTAACTGGTTTAAAAGATTTTGCTCGTTTTGATACAGGGGAGTTACATGCTGGTGTTAAAATATCTGAAGTAATTAATCAGGCAATACTTATAGCTAACAACTTAATTAGTAAATCAACCAACCGATTTATTGTCGAAATTGAACAAGATTTACCCTTAATAAAAGGTAATTTTCAAAAAATGGAACAAGTTATTATTAATTTAATCACGAATTCTTGTCAGGCCTTGAGTGACCAATCGAAACTTTTGAAAATTAAAGTATTCCGTGAGAATCAAAAAAATAAACTCTATATAAAAGTAATTGATGAAGGTCGTGGAATTCCTGAAGATGTAAAAAAACACATGTTTGATCCATTTTTCACAACAAAACGAGATACTGGAGGAACTGGGCTGGGATTATCTATTTCTTATGCAATTATTAAAGATCATGCTGGTGATTTGTATTTTGAACGAATCAATCATCAGACAATTGCCAACATCGTTTTACCAATTGATTAAAATTTTATGAAATATCCACAAAACCCTATTTTATTAGTTGATGACGAAACAGATTTTCTTTTTTCTGCTGAGTTAATTTTAAAATCAGAGCGAATAAATCATGTTCAAACGTGTTCGGATAGTAGAAAAGTAAAACAGCTTATTAAAGAGAATCAGTATTCATTATTTCTTTTTGATATGTCAATGCCTCATGTTTCAGGGTTTGAATTACTGAAAATGGTTAAAGAATCTGTTCCGAATGTTCCAGTTATTATTTTAACGGCTTTACATGATGTTGAACTTGCTGTAAATAGCATGAAATTGGGGGCATTTGAGTATTTATTAAAACCAGTACAAGACTCCTCTTTGGTTGGCGCAATAAATAGAGCACTCGAACATAATGCAATTCTTGATGAGAATAGTAAACTCAAACAGATGCTATTAGATGGTTCTTTAAAACATCCTGAACATTTTAAAGATATTATTACACAAAGTGAAAAGTTTAAAGCCCTTTTCAAATATATTGAAGCGATTTCTGGGACTCATTTACCTGTTTTGATACAAGGAGAAACAGGAGTTGGCAAAGAGTTGATTTCTAGAGCAATTCATTTTAGTAGTCAACGAAAAGGGGAGTTAATTGCTGTTAACGTTGCAGGTGTTGACGATAATTTATTTTCAGATACCCTTTTTGGCCACGTTAAAGGTGCTTTTACGGGAGCTGAAATGCAGCGAAAAGGACTTATTGAACAAGCTCAAGATGGAACATTGTTTTTAGATGAAATCGGTGATTTAAGTAATGAAAGTCAAGTTAAACTCTTACGACTCATTCAAGAAAACAAATATTATCCTTTAGGTGCAGATGACCCTCGTACTTCAAATGCCCGAATTGTTGTTGCAACGCATAAAGATTTGAATGCTCTACAACAAATCAAACAGTTTCGATCAGATCTATATTATCGGTTGCAGTCTCACAAGATTCAGATTCCGCCATTGAGAGATCGAAAAGAAGATTTATCCATTTTATTAGATCATCTTTTTGAAAAAGCAGCAAATGCTCTACATAAGAAAAAACCAACTTATCCACCAAATTTAGTCACTTTATTAAAAAACTATTCTTTCCCTGGAAATATTAGAGAATTAGAAGGAATGGTTGTAGATGCATTAAGTCGGCATAATCAAGGTATTTTATCATTAGATACTTTCCGAGAAAAAGTTTCTTTTTCAGAACTTACCACTAGTGTTAAATCAGAAGAATCTGACTTTAAATCAAAAAAAGTAGAATTTTTTGGTGTACTTCCTACTTTAAAAGAAATAGAAGAATTATTAATTGCAGAAGCTTTAAATAGGTGTGATCAAAATCAAACGATTGCAGCAGATTTATTGGGTATTTCCAGAAGAGCTTTAAATAATAGAATTCAAAGGAATCAAGTATAAGCACACTTTAGAAAGTTAATTCTTTCGGTTTGCAGTCTTCAAATTTCTGTGAATGGGTCGAAAATATTCCTAATTACTACTTTTCAAAGTAAATTCAAGTAAACTTTTTGCAATTTGTTTAGTTGTTAAAATAGGGGTGCCACAAAATAGAAAAGTGCCACAAATAATAAATATTATAAGTTGTTGTAAATATTTTGTTTATGTTAAATGCTTTTAATTGTACTCAGATTTGTGGCACGCATACACTATAATAAGACTGTTTTGTATTATTTACGTAACCTATTGCAGCACAATATTATACACATTATTTGCAAGTTTGGCACGAGCCTTGTAATAATGAGATTAACCTTTTCAATCTAAAAGGAGATATAACATTATGAAAAATAATATCAACCTACTATTACTTACTATTTTAAGTGTCATTTCTACACTTAATGTTCAGGCGCAAGAATTTTATCTTGCTTCAACAAATACAAGAACTGAAGTTCGTGCTGAGTATTCATTGAATGAGAAAAAATTGGAGAGAGCCATTGAAGCTTATCAAAGAGGCTTGAACCATTCAATGTCTGCAATTGTGGAATCATCCATGTTTAACCTATTAGTCTTAAAAATCGATTATCCTGAAACTGATTTCACAACAGTTTTAAAGAAATTGGATAATTTAAGTATATACGGTAAAACCTCTGCAATTCGTTATAAAGCCCATGTTACTAATGCTTTCATTAAAGACCCAACACTTTTTTTAGATGTTGATGTAATTGAATTCAATAAATATATGGACGTTGAAAAAGCAGATCACTTTTATCTTGCTTTAAGCAACGTTTTACAAAACCAACTTAAACCCACTTATAACTAAGAGCTTAACCAACCAAAAAAAAGTAACCTAAAACCCAAGCCCGGCTTCGATTATACTATTCATCAAGGAAAACCAACCTAACCTAATCTTAACCCGACGGAAGCCGGGTTTTTTTTGCTCAAACCTTAAAATAAATGAATTTTATCATACTTTATACTTTAGAAATGAAAAGAATTAGCTTGACTTTATTGCGGTTTATTTTTTTAGTTCAATTCTAGTTAAACGATTATCTGCTATTGCTTTACAATTATATATCTATGATAATTTTAGATGTTTATCTTTCGATTCTAACCCTGATTTAAAATATACAATCCGTTTTGAGTTCAAACGATCCTATTCTATTATTAACTACCATGTAAACCTATAATCAGATAATTGATTTATAATTAAACAATCAGCTGTGAGATCAACCTAGAAAGTCGTTTTTTCGGCTTTAACCCATTAAAAACCTACGAATTCATCGAATAGTGTGTTGAAAACTACATTTAGTAGTACGCATAACAATTTTAAAAATGAATCAATAATTATTGGTTGAATAGGATAAATAAACTTTCAATCTGCTGTATCATTTTTTAACTTCAAGAAATTTAACGCATGTGAGTTAAAAGAAATAGTCAGAATTGTTTCAAGGAAGCTAAGTTGATTTTATTTCCGAATCAACTCATTTCATTTATTTTGTTAGGAAGTTCGAAATCTGATTTAATATCTTTTTCTGAAAATTTCTTAATGCACGTTTTAAAAAAAAGTTTTTAACCCAATAGGTACAATTGTGAACTCTATTTTATTAAAAAATGTCAGAATTGCTGACTCTAAACAGGTTTCTGAATCAAATCAAGATATTTTAATTGTTAATGGAATTATTCAAAAAATTGGTTTAATTGATGCAAGCGAGGAATATAGTGTTGTACATGATTTTAATGGGGCATTTGCATCTCCAGGATGGATGGATATGCATGTTCACCTACGTGAACCAGGTTTTGAACATAAAGAAACTGTCTTAACAGGTACAAATGCAGCTGTTTTTGGTGGTTTTACTGCAGTAGCTTGTATGCCAAACACTAAACCTGCAATTCATACACGCGATGTTGTTGAATTTATTAAATCAAAAGCAATAAATACGTTAGTGGATGTTTATCCAATTGCCTGTGTTTCCAAAGAACGTAAAGGCGAAAGTCTTGCTGAAATGGCAGATTTAAGAGCAGGAGGAGCGGTTGCTTTTTCTGATGATGGTGACCCAGTTTATAATTCAAGAATAATGAGATTAGCGCTAGAATACTCTTCAATGTACAATATGCCAATTATTAATCATGAAGAAGATTTACATTTATCACGACCTGGACACATGAACGAGGGACTAGTAGCTACACGATTAGGTTTAGCGGGTACTCCAGGAATTGCGGAAGAAGTGATGATTGCCCGAGATATATTATTAGCAGAATTAACAGGTGGTCATGTTCATGTTGCTCATATTAGTACCGCTAAAGGAGTAGAATTAGTACGTAGAGCAAAAAAGGATGGAATTAATGTTACCACTGAAGTTTGCCCTCATCATTTTGATTTAACTGACTCAGAAATTGAACGAACTCATTTTGACACAAACTACAAAATGCATCCACCTTTAAGAACGCAAGAAGATCGTTTAGCTATGATTGAAGGGTTAAGAGATGGAACCATCGATGCAATTTGTACTGATCATGCTCCTCATTCCATAGAAGAAAAAGACGTTGAATTTATTTATGCCCCAAATGGGATTTTAGGTTTAGAAACGGCATGGCCAATTTCTTGTAAACGATTATTCCATGAACATCATTTTGATTTATCATTCTTAATCGAAAAATTTATTGAAAAGCCAAGATCCATTCTTAATATTCCAATTCCAGAGATAAAAGAAGGAAGTACTGCAAATATAACGATTTTTACAACCGATGATAAATGGACTTTTGAATCAAAGCATATTAAAAGCAAAAGTAAAAATACGCCTTACCTCGGTTATGAAATGACAGGTAAAGCGCTTGCAGTAGTGAATAAAGGACGAATTCACATCAATTCATTTTGATGCGTTAATCTTGAGTCCACTTTGAAAAGCCGAAGTTTGCGGTTTAAACTCTATTAAATCCTATGAATTAGCTAGATATTTTATAGAAAACTACTTTCCGGAGTGAACTCAATCTTTTAATTGAAACTTAAGTTGTTTCATTGAGATTGGGTTCTGGTAGAAATCTCCAAACTAAAAAAGCCATAATCAGAATCATAAATCCTCCAATCACTGAATTTAACCCAAAACCCCCAAATAAATATAATGGCCCAGCAATAGCGCCACCCAGTCCAAATCCCACTTGGCCAATTCCAATCATTAAACTCATTAAGGCTCCGCGTTGTCTAGCATCAACCATTGCAGTTAATAATGCTTGAAATGGACTAATTCGCATGGCAACTAAAACCATAATTATGAAGAATACGGGGTATGCTACCCAAAAATTTGAAATAATTAAAGTTGAAGAAAATAAAATGATTGAGAATCCCAAACACGAAGTAATGATTAATCTTTTTCTTCCAATTTTATCAGATAGTTTTCCAACTACCGGACCAGTTAATACATTTGCAATACCACCTACTAAAAACAAACTAGCTATTTGATTTCCACTAACTGAGAACGATTTTTCTAGCCAAGTTGGTAAAAAAACAATGAAAATAGAGACGCTTAAAAACATGGTTAAATACGATATTGAGGCAGCAATTATTTCGGTATGTGTAAGCATCTCAGCATATTTTTTTAAAGCTGATACAACTGTGATTCGGTTTTTATCTAATTCAACATTTGGTTGTGGTAAATACTTTAGAACAATAAAAAAGTCGAGTGCCATTATTACAGCAAATACCAAGAATGGTGCTTGAAAACCAAGTTGAGTTGCTAAAACAGTACCAAGTGGAATTCCTACTATTTGTCCCATAGCAATGCCACTCATTATCCATCCATTTGCCCAACCTCTTTTGTCATAGGGGAAATAATCACCCACATAACTTACAGCTGCGCCACTTAAAACACCGCCAGCTACGCCTGCTAAACTACGAACAAATAAGAGTGAATAATAATCAAAAGCTAAACCATGAAGACTAAGCGCAATAGCCATTCCTGAAGAACCATATAATAAAATTCTTCTTCTACCAATTTTATCTGAAATTGGACCCATAACTAGTGCCATTAAACCCACTAAAATGGCATAAGCTGAAACTAAAGTACCTTGTAAAGTTTCATTTATGTTTAATTGCTCACCAATTCTAGGTAAAATCGGAGAGATTATCATGATTTGACTACTTGCTGCAAATACTAATAACCATAATGAAAATAGGATCAAAAAATCTTTATTCTTTTTCAGCATGTATCTAGTTAACAAATTTTCTTTACTACAAGAAAAGTAATATCATCATGTTGTGGATAAGAACCTCGCCAGTTATTTGCCTCTTTTGTTAAGATATCTATAACATTTTGAGCGGATTCTTTACAGTTTTGCTCGAAAATACGCTGAATTCTAGGGGTATCAAAATGATCGTGTGATTTATTGAATAACTCACTAAGTCCATCACTATAAAATAAGAACATATCACCTTTATTAATTTCCATGCTCAAAGTCGGGTAAGGATAGTTTAAAACAGATCCGATGGGCATTCCTTTTAAAACAATCTCTTTTACCTTGTTTTCTTTACTGTCATAATATATCATCCCTGGCATTCCAGCAGAAATGAGACTCAGTGTATTGGTATTAAATTTCGCAGCACTCAAGGACATAAAAATCTTTTTAAAATTCATTTGTTTAATTGAGCTAGTCATTATGTGAAAAAGACTTAGTAAATCCTTTTCTGATTTAATTTTTGCATTTCTAAAAAGAGCTTTCACTGCGGTCACCATGGTTCCTGCACTTAATCCATGACCTGTTGCATCACCGATTGCCAAGACTATACTTGTATCATCTTGTACTACAAAATCATAATAATCTCCGCCAACTTCTGTTGCTGTTTGCATACTTGCCGCAAATTCCAAACATTTTGTTTTTGGTAATTTTTTAGGCAACATCGATAACTGAAGATTCCTAGCTTCATCAAGTTCTTTTGTCTTTCTTTCGTTTTCTAACGTAACAGCATTAGCTTGAAGCTCAGCAACTTTGGCACGATATTCTGCTTCCTGAAAAAGAACTTTTTGTTTTTCACTTTCAACTCGTAGCTCTAGTTCACGCCGTGCCTGTTTTAAATTGTCTTCACTTAAATCTTTAATTTTTTTTAACCTAAATTCTAGAATATCATTCTTTCTTGCTAAATCTCTAGCTTGATAAACCGACATACTTATCATTAGAGGAAATGCACTATAATATTCAGTTGCGAAATCGGATACAAGCTCAATTGGAAGTAAACCTAAACTAATTAAATTCATAATTGAAATAATTAGAATCGTAACGATTACACCTGCTGAGATAATCCAGCTACTCGACGTAGTATCATTACGACTTCGTTTTTTTAGGAGAACAACTATAATATCAATATAGACCAGATAGTTAAGAATAGTAATGATTAAGATGCTTGTTGAATACGTAAATATCGTGTAAATACTAAATACTATATATAAAGCTAGTATTGAATAAAAAGAATAACTGAGTTTTCTGGCAAAAAGGTTGTAAATCATTCTTAAAAATAGTAGATGGAACAAATTCTTAAATATCAATGAGATATGACCAAACAAAACAATGTTTTCTGGATCATTTGTAAATGTTTGTTGAGAGTTATAGAAAACCGCTAAGCTTAAAAAGCCAACACTTAAAGAGTAAAATAAATTGGTAACATTTTTTGGGTAAAATAAAAACATCAAAAAGTGAAGAAGAAAGAAGGCAGCTGTAAATGTTACAATTATTGAAGAATGGGTTCTAACTTGTAATAGATTTACTCGATCTTGTTCTAAAAGACGCTCAAATTCTGAAAAGATTAAACTAAAGCCACCATAATTATTATTCTTAATAAAATTTTCCATTTTGTTGTTGGAGACTCTAACTGCTACAACATGCTCTTTTCCGAGTTTAAAGGGGGAGAAATAATAACTTCTATTTCTATATAAGCGTTCTTCATCTTTATTGTTGGAAACGCGCCCAAATTGTCTCCATAATTTTCCATCTATATATATCTCTGTTGCGGCTCTTTGATAAACAGTAAAAGCAAGGTTCAAATCGGCTAATGAGGAATCGATTACTACTTTTTTCCTAAACCAACCTATACCATTCCAACCGTTTGTAACTAATTGATTGTAATCATAATATCCAAAAGCTGAATTTGATAAAACCCAATCAGAATCATCATAATCTTTTAAACCCCATTCAAGTGAATCTCCAGGCTTGAATTTCCAGCCTTTGTCTATTTGTACGGTTCCCTTATCCAATAAATCGGTGTATGTCAAATTCCAGACTAATGAATCTTGAGAAATCACTTCTTTGGGCTCAATCAAAAAAAGGAGAGAAACTAAAATCAAAAAACGGTAACTGACCATAATTGTGTATTATGCAATCTTGATGAGTAAAGTTACAGATTTGTGACAAATAATTTTGACCCTATTGAATTTGCTCAAAATCAAAGTGGGTTGAGATTGGAAGTACTTCAGTAATAGTATCTATTCTTTATAATCATAGAACTTAGATTTAACAGAAAATGTTGTTATTACATTGGATTTGAATTGTATCTTTATTTAGTTACTTGTAAACAAATAAAATTATTGGCATGTCTTCATTGTTTATTTCAGGAACAGATACAGGTGTTGGAAAAACGATAGTTTCTGCACTATTAACCTTAAACTTAGGTTTAGTCTATTGGAAACCTATTCAAAGTGGTTTAGATGAAGAAACGGACACAGAATTTGTTAAACGAGTTACTAAACTACCAGATAATCACTTTATTTCAGAGAGATTTCGTTTAAAAAGACCAAGATCACCACATGAATCTGCTCAAGCCGAGGGAATAACTATTCATGCAACTGATTTTAGTTTACCAAAAACAGAATCGAAAAAGCTGTTAATAGAAGGTGCTGGCGGCTTATTAGTTCCTATCAATAATGAATTCTATATGATAGATTTGATTAAACAGCTTCAATCTTCAGTAATTTTAGTTTGTCGAACTCAGTTAGGAACGTTAAATCATACCTTATTAAGCCTTGAAGCCTTAAAAAGTAGAAATATCCCAGTGATGGGACTGATTTTAAATGGACTCAAAAATAGTGAAAATGAGAAATCACTAGAAAAATTGAGTTATGCTCCGATTTTAGGTCATGTAGAAATAATGAATGAGGTTAACACAACTAGTTTAACGCAAGCTTTTAAGATTATTAATTTACCATTTTAGTATAGAACGTGTTTTATGAATGAATTACATCCAATTTGGTATCCTTTTACTCATTTAAAGTCAGCCGATAATCCTATTAAAATAATTAGAGGTGAAGGTGCTTATCTGTATGATGAACAAGGTAAAGCCTATTTTGACGCTGTTTCTTCATGGTGGGTTAATTTATATGGTCACCGACATCCCACCATTGTTCAAGCCATAAAGAAACAATTAGACTCTTTAGATCATGTATTGTTTGCAGATGTTACTCACAACCCAGCAGAAGAACTTGCAAAGCAATTACTTGAGTTAAATAATCAGCAATTTGCGAAGGTATTTTTTTCTGATAACGGATCTACAGCTGTTGAAGTGGCAATTAAGATTTGTATTCAATACTATTCAAATTTATTTGGTCAAAAACGTTCAAAAATTATAGCATTTTCAAATTCATATCATGGGGATACTTTTGGTGCAATGAGTGCAAGTGCTAGAAGTGTGTTTTCTAATCCATTTAGTCATCTTTTTTTCGATGTTCAACGATTTGATTATCCTTCTTCCTGGTTAGGTGATACAACTATAGAACAGAAAGAAAACGAGATACTTTCAATTATTGAGGATTATTTAAATACAAATAGTGATGAAATTGCTTGCCTAATTATTGAGCCTTTGGTACAAGGCGCAGGAGGGATGAATATGTGCCGACCTGTATTCTTACAAAAATTAGATACCATTTGTAAAGAACATAGTATTTTGGTTATTTATGATGAAATAATGACTGGTTTCGGAAGAACTGGGGAAGTTTTCGCTTATCAAAAAGCACAAACAAGCCCTGATTTAATTTGTTTGTCTAAAGGAATTACAGGAGGGTTTTTACCACTTTCAGTAACATTAACAAGCCAAAACGTATTCAAAGCATTTTATTCAGATGATAAAACACATACTTTTTTTCATGGTCATTCCTACACGGCAAACCCAATTAGTTGTGCGGCTGCTCTTGCATCATTAAGTCTAATTCAACCATTTGAAAATGAAAGAAAAAGAATTGAATTGTTTTATGAATCTAAATTAGAAGAACTTTCGCAATGTGATAAATTAGAAAAACTTAGATTATGCGGAACTATATTAGCATTTGATATAAAATCACAATATGACTCTAATTATTTGAACCCAATTGGTTTAAAACTTAAAAAAAATATGTTGGATAAAGGTTATTTGCTTCGTCCTTTAGGGAATACTATTTATATTATGCCGATGTATGTAAGCACCAATGATGTATTGGGACAAATTCTGGATAATATACTTAAATATATTCGAAACTGTTGAATAGAGGAACATTATGTAATAATGCAAGGTTATCGCTTTCATACTAAACTAATACTAACAATTGAAACAACAAAATGTAATGAGAATAAATAAAATCCTCATTTTAGGAATAAGTTTGATAGTGGCTCTAAGCTCTTGTGAAGTGCCTAACAAGCCCAATTTTTCCATCGATATTAAAAATGATTTACCACTTTTGAAAAATAAGCGGTTTTATATGCTTGGTGGTTCAGACGCATTTATAGATACAACACAAGGGAAAATAGACACATTATTTAGTACTAATGCTGAGAATGTACTATTCATTTCTTTTACAGATTCTGTTCAAATTGGTGACTTAGAAGATGCAATTCCATCTGTAAACGTAAACCCATCTGCGCTTGAATCTGAAGTTGGAACTATTGAAATAGACGACTTTTCAGCAGATTTTAGCGCAGGAGTTGGTAAAATTGAACAATCTCCTCAAGGAACTGACCCCGTTTCTGCTGAAATTGGTACCATAAAGCCTGAATTTAATGGTACAGGAGCGACAAGTTTTAATGAAATTACTGGTCAAAATCCTCCAGTTGTTTCAAGTCCACTTTTAGCTGGAAATACGCAAATTCAAGTTAGTGTAGATGCAGGTTCATTTGTTTCAGCGACAATTCAATCTGGTGGTTTGGCTATTTCATTTTCAAATTCACTTGGTTTTGATATTGCATCTATGAATGCTCAATTAATTTCAGATGCGGATGCAAATAGTAGAAATATTGGAACTCCGATTAATTTAACAAACATAAATCATGGTTCTACTCAAAACGGTGTTTTCACTTTCTCTGAAGATGAAGTCCTAGAAACTGATTTACAAATTCAGTTAACGATTAACTGGATTAATCAGAATTATCAGGTAAATTCTACAAATTCACTTTCTCTAACTTTATCTGAAGATGCTTTAGAAGTGAAACAAGCTGTTGCTGAAATTCCAGCTCAAAGTTTGAGTCCAACTACACCAAATATCGAGATAAATGACAATGGTTTTGTATCTGTAGTAATGTCTGATTCACAGAGTGAAACTATTAATGCTTTAAAAATTACTCTAAAAAACGGTACAAATTTACCCTTAAGTAATGCAGACTTTAATTCATTTCCAACTATAACACTTAAAAATAGTAAAGGGGAAATACTTGATGCCGTAAAATCATTAATCCCAGTAAATCCTAGCGGAAATTTTTTAGGAAGTAATGAAACAGCGACTGTAGTTTTCAATCTTGCTGGAGCAGAGTTAACAAAGGTATTAAGTTACAATCTAAATTTAGGAACTGTTGGATCTCAGGGTGGAGCAATTGCAGTAAACAATACAGATGCTATCTCTATTGAAGCAACAACTACAAATATGGAAGTTTCAATTGCAAATGCTGTTATTGATGCTCAAAATGGAATTGACCTACGTGATGAAGCAGGTGTTGAAGGTGATTTTGTGCAAGTTCAAGTAAATGATGGAAGTTTAAATATGACGTTCAAAAATGACTTAGAAATACCAATGGTCATTGAAAATTTAACTATTCAAAATAAAAATGCTTTTGTTGCAAAAAACACGTCAAAATACTTTGCTTCAGGCTCTGTAATAGGTCAATTAAATAATATTACTATAGATCCAAAATCAAGTACAACAGCTTCTATAAATCTTGCTGGAAAAGCTGTTTCTGATGTAATTGAATTTTTAGGTACAGCTAGTTCACCTGGTAGTAATGGTGCAACTGCACAAATGACAGAATTTGATGAAATTGGAATTGGAATAGTTGGTTCCTTATCTGTTCAATCTGCTACTTCTAGACTCAAACCTCAAATTTTCAGCACTGCGGATTCAATTGAAATTGATAAAGATAATTTTCTATTTACAAATAGTGACCACTATATAAAATTAAAGAGTGGCGAATTACGATTAGAAAATTTGGTGAACTCGCTTGATGTACAGTTAGATACTTTATTAATAAGTGTTTACAGTATAGTAAATGAACAAGGTGAACCTTTAGTTATTAGTTTCATGGGTGATGTTAGAGATGGTCTTACTTTTATTAGATTGAGACGGAAAGAAAATAATGAAAGACCTCCAATAGTTATTGATTTATCAGACTATTATATAAAAGCTGTAAATAACGTTGTTAAATATGAAATCTATGGTGCAACAGAAGATTCAAGACTTTCTGATGAACCGTTTAGAACCATTTCTGCCACTGATAAAGTTTCAGCTTCATTATCTATTAATAATTTACAAGTCGGTTCCGCTTTAGGTCGTGTAATTCCTAAAAGTGTAATTCTTGGAACTGATGCACTGAGTAATGGAAAAGACATATTAGATATTTCGGCAGACGATGAGGCTGAAATTATAGAAAATGATGGAATTGGCGATTTAGGTGATAAACTAAATAACTTAAAATTAACTGGCAGTAATTTGTCGATACAGTACACGACTAATCTAGGAGTAAAAGCCTCAATAATTATGGCGATTGCAGGTGTAAAGGAAGATGGTTCGTACTTATTCATGCAAGGTAAAAATGAAAATGCTGTTCTCCCAGATGATGACATTTCAAAAATGTATTATAACGGTGTACCGATTGATAGAGCTAATCTTGTTAAATTCACTTTTGGAGTAAATGCTACAACTGCCGTAGAATCTTACAAAGGAACTGTTTCGTTCAATGAAACAAATTCTAATGTCGACGATTTTTTAGCGGAATTACCAGCAACAATTAGAACATTAGGTTTTGCAACGATTAATGCAGATGATGATGTGGAAAGCTTTTTAGCTAACCCTATACAATTTGATACCAAGTTGGGTATTGAAATACCATTATCTATTTCTACTGAGAATGGCCCACTTGAGATTAGTCAAGATTTTGAACAAGATTTAACTAGTGTTCCTGGTGAAGATGATACCATTATACTAAAAGAAATGTCTATGGCACTTAGATATATTAACAATTTACCACTAGGAATTAAAGTCGATTTTATATTCCAAGATTCACTCAAAAATCCTGTAGTTGTTGATTATGAGCCTATTGAATTAGATGCTGCTGAAATAGATGCAAACGGTTATACATCGGTTCCTAGCGAAGGTTCAGCTACTTTAAAAATTACCAATGCAACCCAATTAAACAAAGTTTATAATATGTCATTAAAACTTTCAACAGAAACAAGTGGTGGAGTCAATGTCAAAATTCGAGCAAACGATTATATTGAAATTGGTATTAATGGATCTGCTACAGGTCAATTTAAAGTTAATTAAGGAATTAGTACAATGAAGTTAATAGTAAAAATAACAGTTCTTTTAGTCGTCGCTACCAGTTTCCTAGAAATTAACAATGGTTTTGCTCAACCACGATTTCAGACAACAAAAACGCTTGCTATGGGTGGTGCAGGTGCCGCCTATATGAATGGCTTTGAAGCCTTATTTATAAATCCTGCCAATATTTATCATAGAAGACCAAATACTTCTGTAACATTTGGTTTTGCGCCATTTAACCTACAATTAGGTGGTCCATTATTGAATATGACGGCATATAATGATAACTTTACAAATGGAACATCTTATTCGGTATCTCAATTAAAAAACGATATTGTCCCTGCATTTTTTAATGGCGAAGAATCCAATTCAGCATCTGTTCAACTTGATATTATACCAGTTGGATTTACTTACGGTAATGATAAATTTGCCATTGCAGTTGCTGCTCGTTCAAGAGTTATTGCAGACACTCGTTTAAACTCAGGTTGGATGCTTTTAATGGGAGGTCTAAATGAAGAATTGTTTGGAACGCCTACTGCAATGAACATGAGTTTTGAAGCCTTAGCCTTAACTGAACTATCAGTAGGTTTAGCTATGCCTATCTTTAACATGAATACAGAAAATGGTTTTCACAGATTAACATTAGGAATTGCTCCCAAATATTTAATGGCATTGAGTTATGCAAAATTAGATTTGCAATCCACTATGGAAGTTAAATCTGGTGAGTACATAAGTCACAAAATAAATTATGAACTCCAAGCAAATGGCGGTATCAATGACGGAATTCGGAATTATATTTCAGATAAAGCATCAGGAAATGCTGTTTTCAGTGATTTATTTGACTCTGATAAGAAATATTTTGATAATGCAACGGATAATATCGCTAGTCCAAGTAATGGAACTGGAATTGGCTTTGACTTAGGTTTGACTTACGAATGGGAACCTACATTCAACAGAGATTTTAAATTTAAAGTGGCATTTGCTCTAACCGATTTTGGGAAAGTTAATTTTTCAGAAAATGCTGGTGTGTTCGGAGCAAATGGCGAATTTCGCTTCGATGGTTTGGATTATGATACGGATAGAATCGATGCAGAGTTTGATGGTGATTTTAAAAATTATTTTGAGTATATAATGAAAGATAGTCTAGCTAACGCAGGATATGGTGATCTTCAAGAAAGAGGAACTATGTTTTCTAGATCTCTACCAACTATGGCCAACATCGGATTAGCTGTAAATTGGAAAAACATTACCTATGTACTTGATATAGGAAAAGGCTTCAACGATTTTGGAGTAAATTCTACTAGTATGGTTTTTAGTAATGGAGTTGAAGCTAAATTTGGGTTTTTCCCAATACGTGCAGGCTTTAGAACTGGTGGGTACGCAGGTTCATCTGTGACTTTTGGAACGGGTCTTGAATTTAGAAATTACGAATTTAATTTTGGAGCTTTATATACCCCAAGTTCTAGTAATGGTTTTAAACTTGGTCTTGCATTTAGTTCTCTTATAATTAGAATTTAATTCTACAAATAATAAATTACTGATAACAAAAAAACCTGCAATTGCAGGTTTTTTTGTTCATGGAGTATTTAAATCAGAATAGGTAATTATGCAAACTCTACAGATTTAGCGACATCTTTAAATGAAGCTCTTTGTTTTAAACCAAGGGTCTCAAACATTATTTTATCTGATTCTAAACTATTATTTTCAGTTGTTAAAAGTTTATCACCTGTAAATATTGAATTTGCTCCTGCTAAAAAACACAAAGCCTGTTCTTCGGTATTCATGAAAATTCGACCTGCGGATAAACGAATCATCGCTTTGGGCATTAATATTCTAGCCGTTGCTATCATTCGTATCATTTCCCAAACAGATACTCTTTTTTGATTTTCTAACGGTGTTCCTTCTACAGCAACTAAAGCGTTTACTGGAACACTTTCAGGATGAATAGGGAGAGTGGCAAGGGTATGTAGCATATTAACTCTATCTTCATCAGTTTCACCTAACCCAATTATGCCACCAGAACAAACCGAAATGTTAGCTTTAGTAACATTTCCTATAGTCTCTAAACGATCCTCATATTTTCTAGTTGTAATAATATGTTCATAATATGATTCGCCCGTATCTATATTGTGATTATAGGCGTATAAACCTGCTTGCTTTAGACGTAAAGCTTGATCTTCAGTCAACATTCCCAGGGTTACACAGACTTCCAAACCCAATGTATTTATTCCTTTTACCATATCAACTACATTGTCAAAATCTTTGTTATCTCTAACTTTTCGCCAAGCAGCACCCATGCAAAATCGTGTACTACCGCTTTCTTTTGCATTTTTTGCGGCTTCCATTACTTGATCAATTCCCATAAGTTTCTCTGATTCAATTCCTGTATTGTATTTTGCTGCTTGGGGACAATAAGCACAATCTTCAGAACAGCCACCCGTTTTTATGGATAATAAAGTACAAACTTGAACTTCACCAATCTCATGATAACTAGCGTGAATCTGAGAAGCAGTATAAATTAATTGCATAATAGGAGTGTTGAATATCGTTGATATTTCTTTTTTACTCCAGTCTTGTCTAATATTTGTCATAGGTAAAAGTAAGGTTTCATTAAATCAGTAATAAGTTAAACATTTTAAAAATTAATTTTTTAGAATTCGGTTCAAATAAAAAGTATATCTTTGCTTGACTAATATCACTCCTAATTTTGATAGGCTATATTATCTATTTAATAAAGATAATTAAGGTACTATTTCTGTTAAATGTTTTATTTATTTACCATAATTAGCATTGCATGCTTATATTTCGACTTTAATCTATTAAGGTATAAATGAATACATTAATCGCTGGTAAATCGACTTTTAAATTACAAGTACCCTACAAGCTGATAAGAAGCGGCGAACAAGGTAAAAAACCTATGATTGTTTACTTTCATGGTTATGGCGAAGACATAAATGAAATGGAGGCAAAAGTTGAATCTCTGTTAACACTAGATGCTTATCATTTATTCATTCAAGGTCCTTATGCACTTCAGCTTAATCCACAAGAAAAGAATAGAAAAGGGTTTAGTTATTATCAATATGACTCAGATGATACTTATTTAAACTCTATTGAATATACTTCTGAATTTATACAAGAAATTATAGATCAAATTATTCCAATTGTTGAAGTTTCTCGAATTACACTTGTTGGTTATTCAATGGGAGCCTATTTAGCTGGTTATTGGGCTTTTACAAGATGGAAGCATGCCAATGATTTAATCATGATAAATGGACGTCTTAAAACGGAGTGGTTTAAAGCGAAAATTGAAGACCAAGATGTTTTAAATCATATTCAAATTGTTGCATTTAATGGTAAATTAGATAAAATAGTTGACCCAAATACTCAGCGAGAAATGATAAATTATTGCAACATCCATAATTTAAAGGCAGAATTTCACGAATTAAATGGTGGTCACCAACTATCTAATGATGATTTAATTCAAATTAAAGACTGGTTACTAACCTTAGGTTATAGAAATGTTGAAATGTAAGCTATTTATTAAGTAAATTACTTAAGTACAAAAATTCAGGTAAAACTATGAAAATTCTACTTATTGAAGATGATAAAACACTCCAGTTAATGATGAAAACCATTTTGGAGAAAAATAACTATGAAGTAACTGTTTCCTCATTTGGTGTTGAAGGAATTAACTTAACAGAATCAAATCAATATAATTTAATTATTCTTGATATGGGATTGCCTGATATTGATGGAATGAGCGTTGTTAAATCTGTTAGGTCAGCTCAAAATGAAACACCTATTTTAATTGTTTCTGCACGAGATGGAGTTGATAATAAGATAAAAGGCTTGTACTCAGGTGCAGACGACTATCTAACCAAACCATTTGATTTTAAAGAATTTCTAGCAAGAGTTGATGCACTAATTAGAAGAAGTTCATCTTCTGGTGGAATTAAATCGGATGAAGTACAAATAGGAGATATCTGGGTAAATTTAATTACAAGAGATGTCAAAGTTGCTAATAACAATACCATTTTAACAAACAATGAATTCAAACTTCTTGTTTATCTCATACAAAATAAAAATAAAGTAATAAGTAGAGATGAGCTTAGTGAAAAAGTTTGGGGTATAAATTTCGATACTCATACAAATTTTGTGAATGTGTATATATCTTATTTAAGAAAGAAAATAAAAGATTATACTAAGCATGATTATATCCAAACTGTAAGAGGCGAGGGATTTATGTTTTCAACTGAATCGATTTAGCTCTTTTCTTTCAACATCAACAAGTTCATTTATTCTTAAGTGAAGACTCCTGTTAATTTTGTTTTAATTTTTCTTTACTAAAAAAATCTTTTGAATTGATTGTATTGAATTCGACTTTTTCGATTTTTAAAATTGAAATTAATTTTCCATCTATATAGGTTGATATTAGTTTGGGTAATGAAAAGCCATTATAGTTTGAATATCCCTCAAAAATGCTTTCGGCTTTAATAACATTGGTTGCTAAAGGTGAATTACCTTTTACTGTTCTATAAGTAGATTCTTTAACAATTAAATGACTTTTCTCATCCATATAGAGTCTTTTTCTTGTGGCATCAGATTGAGTTACCAATAAAACATAGGTTTTCTTACCTTCTGTAATTTCGACACCTTCAAGAGTTATTGTATGACCTTTTGCAGAATAATCTATTAAAGGACCATCAATATCAGCTTCTGTAACAAGTCGTTCTTTTTCTTGAAAACCCATCATTTCAATTTCATATGGATTAATATTCTCATTTAGAGTCCAAGCATTAAGCCCGTCATAGGTCTGAAATAATTTATTCGATTTCCCGATTAAATCTATGCGAATAAAATTTGGTCTTAGAATATACACTTTATAAGTAGCATCTTGATTTCCTAAAGTTGCTTTTCCTTCCATTGTTATGGATTGTATTGATTTTAATGCGTCATAACCTCCTCTAGCATCACTATTTAATACAATTAAAGAATCCACATGTTGCGAATTGGCATCATTACATAAAACAAGTAAAAGTAGAAAGGACAAACAAGTAAAATGCACAAAGGAGATGATATTTTTTATAATTGAAAATGACGACATAATAGAAAGAATAAAATGTATTAAAGAACTAAATTACTTATTTTTTAGGTATAAATATTTTTAAAATGAAAAATAAAACGATTGTTTCTCTTAAAAATTACCACACCTTTCATTTAGAAATTTCTGCTGAATCAGTTTTACCAATAAAATCCATTGTTGAGTTAACATCATACTTTATTAATAAAGAAAATCAAAGAAAATGGATTGTTCTAGGAGAGGGGAGCAATGTCATTTTTAGTAATCATTTTGAGGGTGATGTTTTAATAATGAAAATAATAGGAATTGAAGTACTTGAAGATTCTACTTCTTACCAAACGTTAAGAGTAAACGCTGGTACAAATTGGCACGAATTTGTAAAGTATTGCGTAGAAAAAAATTTAGGCGGTGTTGAAAATTTGGCATTAATTCCTGGAACAGTTGGTGCATCACCAATTCAAAATATTGGTGCCTATGGAGTTGAAGTTAAAGATGTAATTAAACAAGTAAATGCCATTAAATTGAATGATTTAACACAAGTTCACTACTCAAATTCTGATTGTAACTTCGACTACAGAGACAGCATTTTTAAAAATGAGTTAAAAAATAAAGTAATCATTACATCTGTAGATTTCATGTTGACAAAAAAAAGTTTTTATTCACTCAATTTGAGTTATAAACCAGTAATTGATTTTTTAACTAAATCTGACATTAAAGAACCTAAAATTAAAGATGTTTTTGATGCAGTCCTATCTATTCGAAGTTCAAAACTTCCCAATCCAGATGAAATTGGTAATTCAGGCTCATTTTTTAAAAACCCAATTATTGCGAAGTCAAAATTTGATGTATTAAGGCAAAACTATGCCTATATACCTTATTATGAGCTGCCAAATGAAGAAATAAAAATTCCGGCAGGTTGGTTAATTGAAAAAGCAGGGTGGAAAGGTTACCGAAAAAATGATGTTGGAGTTTACCCAAAACAAGCATTAGTCCTAGTGAATTATGGGAATGCTATTCCTGAAGAAGTCATCAATCTAGTAAATAAAATAAAAATATCTGTTAACAAAATGTTTTCTATAAGTTTACAGACAGAAGTTAATATCATATAACGAATCATGTTAAAGAAAAACCTACTACTAATTGTTTTTTGTTTTATAAGTATAATAAAAGTTGTAGCCCAAGACCCCTTTAAAATTGGAGCTGAAACGTTGATCCCATTTGAGTATTTGCAAGATGGGAAGCCCACTGGAATTAATATTCAATTAGTGGATACCCTATTTAAAAGGTTACAGATACCTTATGAAATCGTTTTTGGAACAGCAGAAGAACGTGCATTCGATAAATTGAAAAATGAGAAATTAGATGCAATTCTTTCCATTTCTTTTAAAGAAGATCGCTTATCAACGTTATGGTACCCTGATGGATTTGAAAATGAAGAACATCCTCAAAATTTTATGTGGACATCTGAATATGTGTTTTTTGTAAAAAAAGGGAAGAGTATTACCTGGAAAAATCTAAGTCTCAACGAATTAAAAGCTGAAAACGTAATTGTTGGTGTAATTGAAGGAGTTTCCTACAGTGAAAATTTTTGGAATTCAGGAATAAGAGTTCTAAAAGGTACAAATGATCAAGAAAATTTTGAACGATTACAAAATGGTGAAATTGACTTATATCTTACTGATAAAACAATAGGTAGATTCACATTAAGATCATTACAAATTGCGAATGAAATTACGTATTTGCCACATAAATTAATTGCTAAACCGTATAGTATGGCAATTTCAAAAAAGAGTTTACATCCAAATAAAGCTAAAGTTATGAGTGAATTTTACAAAGAATTAGAATGGGCAAAAAAAAGTGGTCTAGCTAGGAAAATATTTATGGAATATTTACAACAAGCTCCATGAAAAAAACAACAATTGGTAAAATAATAAGCCTATTAGCCATCTTGGTACTGGTATATATGATTTTAACAAAAGATTCAGCATTAGTATTTGAAGTTAAAGGTAGAGTTGCAGGTTTTAGTAATTCGAATACCTCACTGATTATCGAACATGAAAAAATAGAAGGTTATATGGATGCCATGACTATGCCTTTTAAAGTTGCTGACACAGTTATGATTCAACATTTAGAAGTTGGAACTCCCATTAAATTTAAATATTATGTAAACCTAGAAGAACATAAATCTTACATATTTGCTATTGAGCCATTAGATGAAGGTAGTATTGCTAGTTTGGGAAATATTGCTTCAAAACAAGAGTTTGCTTTTCCAATGGTAAAAAATAGCAGATTTGTTCAATTAGGAGATTCTTTGCCAAACTATAAACTAATAGATCAAGATGGACATGAATTTAAGATAAAAGATTTATCAGGAAAGAAAATAGTTCTAACATTTATCTATACGAATTGTCCTATACCAGATTATTGTCCCTTAATGAGTTTTCAATTCAAAAAGATACACGGCAAGTTAACAGTAAACTCGAATGTTGTTCTGTTATCAGTAAGTTTTGATCCTATGAGAGATTCTCCAGAAGTACTAAAAAAATATGGTAAAAAATATGTAGATCAGTTCACAAACTGGAAATTTGTAACTGCTAAGCCACAAGAAATTCAAACTATGACCTCAGACTTTTCGGTTATAACTCAAATAGATGCAGAACAAATTATTCATAATCTCAGAACAGTTTATATTAATGAAAAAGGTTTAGTAAAAAAGATTTGGCCAGATAATACTTGGACCGAGAATGAAGTACTAAAAGAATTAGGTTTAAATTAACCCGATATTCATAATACGCATAATTTATATTATGTAAAGTTAGAGTAAGATGATTATATCTATAATCTATTTTTAAATCTTAAACAGCTTTATATTTGATAAATGAATAGTCTGGATACTCTTCTTTAGAAACTTCAATCCATTTAGTTTTAAGGTCTTTTCTGTAATCAGGGAAAAACGTGTCGCCCTCAAATTCATGTTTAATTACAGTAACAATTAATTCCTCAGCAAAAGGCAGAAAATATTCGTAAATCGCAGAGCCACCGACAATGAAAATTTCTTTTGTCTCATAATTCAAATCGAAGATTTTGGCGGGATCATTTACAACAACTATTCCATCCTGCTCCATCAAAGTTGAACTTAACACAATATTAGGTCTTCCTGGTAAAGGTTTTGACCCGATACTTTCAAACGTTTTTCGACCCATGACAATTGGGAATCCTAAAGTGGTTTTCTTAAAGAATTTTAAATCTTCTGAATAATGCCATGGAATTTTGCCATTTACACCAATAGTTAAATTTGGATCATGTGCTACAATTAAAATTATTTTATGACTACTCATACTGCGACTTCAAATTTAATTGGTGCATGGTGAGTATAATTCTCAAGTTTAAAATCTTCAAATGAAAGTTCATGAAAAGGCTTATCAGCAATTATGAGTTTTGGTAGTTCTAAAAAATCTCTTTTTAATTGAATTTTTAGGCCATCAATATGATTTTCGTAAATATGAGCATCCACAATTGTATGGGCGAAAAACCCAGGTTTAAGACCAACTTCTTTAGCAATCATCATTGTTAACGTTGCATAACAAGCTAGATTAAATGGGATACCTAGAGCAATATCACCTGAACGTTGGGTTAAATGACAATTAAGTTTATCCCCTGTCACATTAAAAATAAACATAAGATGGCAAGGTGGTAATGCCATTTCTTTGAGTAAACCTGGATGCCAAGCAGAAACAACAATTCTTCTACTCATTGGATTGCTTTTTAATTCATCAATAACATATTGAATTTGATCAAACTCTTTTTGGACTGGATATTCAGTAGAAATTATGGACGCATTACCGTCAAAACCGATTTTTTCAAATTCTGTGTAAGGAAAACGTCTCCACATAACAGGATAAATTGGACCGACATAACCATCTTCCCTAGCCCAAGCATCCCAAATATGACAATTATTATCATCTCGAAGCCACTTAATGTGATTTTCACCACGTAGATACCATAATAACTCCAAAATTACAGATCTGAAATTTACTTTTTTTGTAGTTAATAAAGGGAAGCCATCACTCAAATCTACTTTGTAGCATTCAGCAAAATTTGAAATTGTTGCAGTTCCTGTTCTGTTTTCTTTTCGAATTCCTTGAGTTAATACTCGTTCAACTAAGTCATGATATTGTTTCATAGTTCTTGAGATAAATTAGAATATGGTTCCTTTTAAAATAGCAATTGCAATCGTGAAATAGATTAAAATTCCTGTAACATCACTTAAGGTAGATACAAATGGAGCAGATGTAACCGCTGGATCAAATCCCATTTTAGTAAGTAAAAATGGTAACATTGCCCCTAATATATTTCCGAAAATAATAACACTTAATAGACTAAGTGAAATTGCAGCTGAACTTAACCAAAGTACGAGGTTAAATTCTTGACCGTTGAGAAAAGCATAAAATAAAAGAATAAAAAAGCCAAAAAAAGCAACTAAAGTCCCTAATAACAAACCAGATAGTATTTCTCTTCGTAAAACTAAAGCCCAATCTTCACGTTTTAAATCATCAGTGCTTAAGGCACGAATAATTAAAGTAGCCGCTTGTGATCCCGTATTTCCTCCACTTGAAATAATCATTGGAATAAATAGAGAAAGGAACACTGCTTTAGAAATAATATCTTGGTAAGCACTTAAGGCTGAGGTCGTAAATAATTGACCAACAAACAGAATTACTAGCCAACCAATTCTTTTTTTGACCATTTCAAATATGGTAGTATTTGAATAATAATCATCTAAAGCAGCCATACCAGCCATCAATTGCATATCCTCTGTTGTTTCTTCTTCAGCAACATCAAATACATCATCAGCGGTGACAATTCCAACCAAAACACCATCTGAATCTACAACTGGTAGAGCAACCCTATCATATTTGGTTAATGCTTTAACCGCTGCTTCTTGATCATCCATTACATTTAATGCCACAAAACTATCATCCATTAAAGATGAAACGATTTCATCTGGATCAGCAAGTATTAATTTATTAACTGTGATATCATCAATTAATCGTTCAATACCATCAACAACGTAAATTACGTTAATAGTTTCAGCGCTTTTCCCCCATTTTCGCAAGTGTAACATACAGCGTTCAATACTCCAATCACGTTTTATTTTAACGTATTTGGGAGTCATAATTCTACCAATGCTATACTCAGGATAACCTAATAAAACTTTAACTTCATTTAATTCAGCCGGACTTAGATTGTTCATAATCAATTGAACTAAATTACCCGGTAATTCTTCTAAAAATGCAGCTCTATCATCAGGTGGTAGTCCACCGATAATTTCTTTAACCTGAAGAGAAGTAAACTGATTTAATAATTCAACCCCAGTATCTGGATGTAAATGAGAAAAAACATCAGAAGCTTTTTTCTTTTCAATTAAACGAAAAACCAATAAAGCCGTTTGGTTATCTAAATCTTCGAGTAGTTCACCAACATCAACGGCAGGTACATCATTGATAATCTCTTTGATTTCACGCCAATTCTTTTGATTGATGAGTTCTTCAATTTCTGGCTTTATTAGTTTTGCAATCATAAAAACACAGTAGTATTAATAAATACTCGTTATTTAATTGGGTCACACCATCCAAATGGATCTGGTTGATAACCATGATGAATGTCAGTTAAATGAGCGTATAACATTTTAGAAACCGAACCCATTTCTTTTTCATTCAATATAACTCGTTCACCTTGATGATGAATAGACCCAACAGGTGAAATAACTGCGGCAGTTCCAGTTGCAAAAACTTCTGTTAATGATCCAGATTTATGCCAATCGAAAATATTTTGAATGGAAACCGTTTTTTGTTCGACATTTAAACCTTTGTGAGTCGCTAATTTAATTACTGAATCTCTAGTAATTCCAGATAAAATAGAACCACTCAATGCAGGTGTAATTAAAGAACCATTAACAACAAAGAAAATATTAGATGTTCCAACTTCTTCAATGTTCGATTTTGTATTAGCATCTATCCAAAGAACTTGAGTAAATCCTTGTTCTAAAGCAATTTGTGCAGGCAATAAACTAGCAGCATAATTCCCTGGAACTTTAGCTTCGCCAACGCCACCTTTAACAGCTCTAACATAATCTGGCATGGTAGTTAATTTTATAGGATTAATTCCTTCCTTGTAATAATTACCAACAGGTGAAGCTATTATCATAAAGGCATAAGTTTTTGCAGCACGCACGCCTAAATATTCATCAGTTGCAAAGACAAAAGGTCTTAGATACAATGATTTAAACTGATCTTTAGGAATCCAATTTTCATCTAACTGAAGTAAGTTTTTTAAACCATCTATAAATATTTCTTTAGAAAGTTCAGGAATAACGACACGTTTGCAAGAACGAATAAAACGTTCATAATGACTTTCAGTTCTAAAAATAATGCTTTTTCCATCTTTTTGTTTGAACGCTTTCATTCCTTCAAAAACACCTTGTCCATAATGCAGAATTGACATGGCAGGCATATATGAGATTGGTCCATAAGGTTTAATAGAAGGAGTTTCCCATTTCCCATTTTTATAAAGACAAATAAACATGTGATCGGAAAACTCGGCACCAAAAGATAAGTTATCAAAATTGACTTGATCTAATTTTGATTGATTGGTTTTTACTACATTTAATTCTAGGCTCATAGGGATAAAATCAAGATTAAAAATTACCCCGAAAAGTACTCAAAAAGTAACAGTTAAGCGAATGAATTCATTCAATCATATACTCAACATTCATCTTTTTTAGTGCAAGCATAGCCGCAGCCTGTTCTGCATTTTTTTTATTTTGACCTCTGCCCTCACCAACTAGATCATTATTCAAATAAACACCAATGTGAAATTCTTTATTGTGAGCGGGTCCGTGTTCAGCTATAACTGCATAGGTTGGTATAGGCATTTTATTCGCTTGGCTATATTCTAATAATGCGCTTTTATAGTTATCCTGAGTATGAATGATGGAATCAATATCAAGAAACTTCTCATATATAAATCGCACAAACTTGGACGTCACTTTATACCCTTGATCTCTGTAGATAGCGCCAACAACAGCTTCAAAAACATCTGCTAAAACAGAATTGGAAAATTCAACTCCTTGCCCTCTAGCCCTTTCCCCAACATCAATAAATGAACTTAAATCTAATTTTTTTGATAATTTAGCTAGGGTTACACCTTTTACAAGTTTAGATCTTGTTTTAGTCATGAAACCCTCATTTTCTTTCGGATAACGTTCAAATAAGATTTCCGATATCAATAAATCTAAAACCGCATCACCTAAAAATTCTAATTGTTCATAAGAATCAGTATCTAAAAGGTTATCGTCTGCTAATTTAGATCGATGTGTAAGTGCTCTAAAATATAGATTGGGGTTTTTAATTTTTACCCCAATCAATGATTCCATAAAATCAATTTTTTGCTTTTGCTCTAGAGTAAAATTAGTCTTGGGTGCAAAAAAATTGAAAAATTTTAGCATGACATTAACACATTACTCCTCAAATTTCTTAAAAACTAAAGAAGTATTGTGACCACCAAATCCAAAAGCATTATTGATAGCATATTTAACATCTCTAACTTCGGCTTGATTGAACGTATAGTTCAAGTCACATTCGCTGTCAGCGGTTTTAAAGTTAATAGTTGGTGGAACTATTCCATGATAGATTGCCATAATAGTAGCAATTGATTCAATTGCACCTGCTGCACCTAAGGTATGACCTGTCATTGATTTAGTAGAGCTTAGATTAATTTTATAGGCATGATCACCAAACACGCTTTTTATAGAATTAGTTTCTGCTATATCACCTAAAGGAGTTGAAGTTCCGTGCATATTAATATGATCAACATCTTCAGCTTTGATCCCCGCCATTCTTAATGAGTTGGTCATTGCTAATTTCACACCATTACCTTTAGGGTCAGGAGCAGTAATATGATAAGCATCAGCTGAAAAACCATACCCCACAACTTCGGCGTATATTCTTGATCCTCTTTCAACAGCACTCTCATAAGATTCTAGAAAAACAATTCCAGAACCTTCGCCAAGTACAAATCCATCTCTATCTTTATCAAACGGTCGAGACGCTGTTGCTGGATCATCATTCCTTGTGGACATAGCTTTAATTGCGTTAAAGCCTCCTACTCCCATTTCAACAATAGGAGCTTCTGCGCCACCGCAAAGAGCGAAGTCACATTGTCCATTAGCAATAAAATCAAAAGCCAATCCAATGTTGTGAGAACCTGTAGCACAGGCAGAAACAACACAAAAATTTGGTCCTCTAAAGCCATACTTAATAGATACTTGCCCTGATGCGATATCAGGAATCAACATTGGAATAAAGAAAGGAGATATTCCTCTTGGACCTCTTTCAATAAAAGCTTTAGACTGATTATGAAAGGTGCCAAACCCTCCAATGCCTGAACCTATTAGAACAGATACTCTGTCAACATCTAATGTTTCCAGGTTAATGCCAGAATCTTTAACAGCCTCATCAGAAGCAATTAGAGCATATTGACAAAATTTATCTAGTCTTCGATGAGTTTTTTTGTCAAAATAGTCATCGGGATTGTAATTTTCTAATTGCGCAGCAAAATGAGTTGCAAATAAACTTATATCAAAACTTTCGATGTTTCTAACACCATTTTTTCCTGAAATAAGTCCATTCCAAAACTCGGGAGTACTCTTACCTATTGGGGTAAGAGCACCTAAACCTGTAATAACTACTCTTCTACGAGACATGAGCGAGTATCTAATTGATTAAGAAAAGTTAGTTGCTTACTTTGGTTTTAACAAAGTTAATAGCATCACCTACGGTGGTAATTTTTTCTGCTTCTTCGTCAGGAATCGAGATTCCGAAAGCTTTTTCTAATTCCATAATTAACTCAACTGTGTCTAATGAGTCTGCACCTAAATCATTGGTGAAATTTGCTTCTAAAGTAACTTCTGATTCGTCAACGCCTAATTTGTCAACGATTACTTCTTTTACTGCTGCTACGATATCCTGGGACATGTTATTCCTTTAGTTTAATGTTTGTTGTCGAATGTTTAATGTATTCACTGTGTAAATATAGAAAATGGAACTGAATTAACCACAATAGGTTAAATAGCTATTCCTCCATCAACTTTAATCGTTTCTCCAGTAATAAAACTACTGGCATCTGATGCTAAAAAGATTACAGCTGCTGCTATATCTTCTGGTAAGCCTGCTCTACTTAATGGAGTTGCAGATTTAATTGATTCGAGTGTTTTTTCATCTAATTTGTCTGTCATATCAGTAGTGATATAACCGGGGGCAATTGAATTTACTCTAATATTTCTAGAAGCAATTTCTCTTGCAAGAGATTTTGAGAATGCAATCATTCCAGCTTTAGAAGCTGCATAGTTAGTTTGTCCTGCATTTCCTGTAATTCCAATTATAGAAGAAATATTTATAATAGAACCTTTTCTTTGTTTCATCATTGGTCTAATCGCCGCTTTTGAATAATTAAAGACACTTTTCAAATTCGTTTGAATAACGTTATCCCATTGATCTTCAGACATTCTTAGCAATAAATTATCTTGAGTTATTCCTGCATTATTTACTAAAATATCAATCTTACCAAAAGTTTTAACAACTTCATCTAAAACTTCATTTGATCTTGCAAAATCTGCTGCATCAGCTTGAAGTGCTAGTGCTTTAACTCCAAAACTATTGATTTCATCAACTACGGATTGAGCGCCTTTATGTGAATTCGCAAAGGTAATAACTACATTAGCTCCAGCTTGGGCTAATTCTAAAGCAATAGATTTACCAATACCTCTAGATCCACCAGTTACAAGAGCAACTTTTTGTGCTAGATTAAATTGTATCATTTTTGAAATCCTTTAATTTCAACATTTTTCAATGTTCGTTTAACAAGACCTTGTAGAACTTTACCTGGACCAATTTCAATAAACTCTGTTGCGCCATTCTGTCGCATTGCAATCATTGTATTTGTCCATTGAACAGGACTTAACAGTTGTTGAAGTACATTATTTTTAAGAACAGATCCATCAACCGATGGTTCAGCCGTAAAGTTAGAATACACAGGAAATTTAGCCGTTGAAAAAGTTACTTTATTTAAACTCTCTTTCAAACCAATTAAGGCCGACGACATTAAAGGAGAGTGAAAGGCACCGCTAACAGGTAATTTTTTTGCGATTTTACAACCAGCATCTTTTAACATTATTAGAGCCTCGTCAACTGCTTCATCATGACCCGAAATTACTAATTGTCCTGGAGAATTAAAGTTAGCCGGAACAACAATTAGAGTAGATTTTGCGGAAGCGTTTTTACAAATTTCTACTACTTTTGCGTCATCCATGCCGATAACAGCCGCCATTGCTCCAGGATTTTTAATTCCAGCATCTTGCATGAGCATGCCACGTTTACGAACTAATTTCAAGCCGTCTTCAAAAGAAATAACACCAGCATACACTAAAGCAGTAAACTCACCTAAGCTATGCCCTGCTGTCATTTCAGGATTTAAATCTAAAATAGTTTCAGCAATCGCAATGGAGTGTAAGAATATTGCTGGTTGCGTGTATTCAGTTTGTTTTAAGTCTTCATCTGGACCATTAAACATGATTTCTTTTAAATCAAAACCAAGAATTTCATTGGCTTGATTAAATCGTTTTTTTACTGAATCACTAGAATTATAAAATTCTTTACCCATTCCGACAAATTGAGAACCTTGTCCTGGGAATAATACGGAGGTACTCATTTTTTCATATTCCCCATTTTATATAAGTTGAACCCCAAGTAAATCCGCCACCAAAAGCAGCTAAGATTAAATTATCTCCTGGTTTCAACTGATCTTTCCAATCATATAAACATAAAGGAATAGTTGCAGCTGTTGTATTTCCATATTTGGAAATATTAATCATAACTTTTTCTTTCCCGATTCCCATTCTGCGTGCTGTGGCATCAATAATTCTTAGATTTGCTTGATGAGGTACTAACCAGGTAATATCTTCACCTATTAAGTTATGTTTCTCCATTATTTCAGCAGCTATATCTGCCATACCTTCTGTTGCTTTTTTAAAAACTGATTTTCCATCTTGGGTAATATAGTGCAGTTTATCGTCAATGGAAGCATGAGAAGAGGGGTGCCTTGAGCCACCACCTTTCATTATTAAATAGTCTGCTCCTGAACCATCGCAACGTTGAAGGTAGTCAATAATTCCATTACCATCATCAGAGGGTTCTAATAGCACACCAGCAGCAGCATCACCGAATAAAATACAAGTAGTTCTGTCAGAATAATCTAAAATAGAACTCATTTTATCAGCACCAATTACAAGGACTTTTTTGTATCGACCTGATTCAATAAATTGAGCACCTGTAGATAATGCAAATAGAAAACCTGAACAAGCTGCAGAAATATCATAACCAAAAGCTTTATCGGCTCCAATATTTCTTTGAACTAAACAAGCTACAGCAGGAAAAAAATAATCAGGAGTTATTGTTGCAATAATGATAGCATCGATTTCAGAAGCACTAATACCTCTTCTTTTCAAAATTTCTTCTACAGCTTTCGTAGCCATGTAAGAAGTGGCTTTTTCTGGATCTTTTAATATTCTACGTTCTTTTATTCCAGTTCTTGATGTTATCCACTCGTCATTAGTGTCAACCAGCGTTTCCATTTCCTGATTTGTCATTATATAATCAGGTAAGTAATGACCAACAGCCGTTACTTTAGCTAAAATTTTTTCACTCATCAAAACCCAAAGTCAATTTTAAAGCAGCAGTTATTTGTGCGTTAACATCTTTTTCAACGCATTTTATGGCTGCAAAAATCATATTTTTTATTGCTGTTGCATTTGAACTTCCATGTCCGACTAATGAAACTCCGTTAACACCAAGGAAAGGAACACCGCCAACTAATTGGTAATCGAATGGTGATAAGGCATCACGAAGAACTTTTGAAACCAAATAAGCTTGATCTTCATTAAGTTTATTTCGCACAATGGAAGCTTTGATCATATTTTGTAAAGAAGTAGCAATAGATTCACCAAATTTCAAAGTAATGTTACCAACTAAACCGTCACAAACAAATACATCTGCATTATTTGGAAGAATGTCACGACCTTCAATATTCCCGACAAAACCTTGAACAGATTTAAGAAGAGTATAAGCCTCTTTTAAAACCTCAGTGCCTTTACCCTCTTCTTCACCAACATTTAGAATACCAATTTTTGCATCACTAACATTAAGAATATTTTCGGCATAGATTTTACCCATTATTCCAAACTGATATAAAAATTCAGGCTTAACTTCTAGATTTGCGCCTGCATCTACAAGCATACGAAATCCATTAACTGTTGGGAATACAGAAGCTATTGTTGGTCTAAGAACTCCCTCTAAACGACCGAGAATTACAGTAGAAATAGCTAACAAAGCACCCGTATTACCAGCACTTACAAAACCATTTACTTCACCTTTTTTATGCAAACCTAAACCAATATGCATCGAAGAATTTGGCTTTGTTTTAGCAACTTTAGTAGGTGAATCATGCATCTGAATGATTTCAGGCGCATGTTGCACGATGACTCTTTCTCTATCATAGTCATATTTTGCCAATTCTAAAGCTATTAAATCTTCAGGGCCGACTAAAACAATTGATAAATCTGGGCGCTCTGCCAAAGCTTCGAGAGCGCCTTCGACAGGACTTTTGGGTATAAAATCACCGCCAACGGCATCTACTGCAATTCTCATAGTTTTTTTTCTAATTTATTATGCTTTAACAGTTAAAACCTGACGGCCTCTGTAGTAACCGCAAGATGGACATGCTGTGTGCATTTTATGTGTAGAACCACAATTTGAACATGTAGCCAAAGCAACTTCGCTTAAAGAATCGTGAGTTCTACGTTTATCGCGACGTGTTTTGGAATGTCTGTGTTTAGGATTTGGCATAGTAGTTTAAAAGTATGGGTTTTAAAAATTTATTTTTTTAAGGCTTTAAGTTTCTCCCAACGAGGGTCTGATAGTGTACTATCTTCCGCATCGGATTCGGATATAAATTCGAAATCAGTTTCTTCACCATTTTCAAGAATAAATCTTGGATGTATTTTTCTAATTGGAATTTGGAGTAAGAGAGTATCTCTAACTTCTGTTTCAATTGAAATTTTATTGGCTGGAATATTGAGAGGTTTAACTGTTGTTTTATCGTCCTCGCTAATATCTTTTGCACTCGTATCAAACAAAACCGAATAATCAGCTTGTACAGGATAATAAAAATTTTCCAATGAACGATCACAAATTAGTAAAACTTTTGACGAAACAGTAAAGCGCACCCGTATTTGGCCTGTATATTTTTCAAAACGTACAATTACCACGCCTTCTTTGAAAGAAAAAGGCGATAAATCCAAATCATTATCCGTAAATAGGATTGTTTCTTCGGACTTACCTTCAGGAATCTCGTTAATTTTGAATGATAGCATATACTATAAGGTAAATTTGGCACGCAAAGATACGGCGATACCCCCTAATTTGCAAAAATTATGGGAATAGACTAAATAATCTTTTATCAATTAAATCTAAGATTACTCCTAAATCTTCAGATTGATTTACAAAATCAAGATCATCTGTTTCTATTATGAGTTTTGGATGAGGATATCGATCTATCCAATCTTCATAATGTTTGTTCAGACGTTCAAGATAATCAATTCGGATAGTGTTTTCATAATCTCGCCCTCTTTTTTGAATTTGACGAACCAAAGTTGGAACTTTTGCTCTTAAATAAATCAATAAACCTGGAGGTCTGAGGTAACTAACCATCTCATTGAAAAGTGCTTTGTAATTCGTGTAATCTCTTTCTGCCATCAAATTCATTTCAAATAAATTTTTAGCAAAGATTTCAACATCTTCATAAATGGTTCTGTCTTGTACGAAACTTTCCGTACTTAGCATTAATTGTTTTTGATGACGAAAACGTGAAGAAAGAAAATAAATTTGAAGGTTAAAGCTCCAACGTTTCATATCTTCATAAAAATCAGCAAGGTAAGGATTATCGTCAACGGATTCGTAAACAGCATTCCAATTATAATGCTTTGCAATAAGTGCCGTTAAACTAGATTTCCCAGCTCCAATATTTCCAGCGATAGCCAAAAAATGAATTCCCTTATTTTGATTTTCAATCATACTAATAAACTAAATTATTTTCCAAGAAGACGATACATTGCTTTTTTATAACCTTCAACACCTGGTTGATCAAAAGGGTTTGTATTTAAATTATAGACATAAATTGCACAGGCAAGTTCAAAAAAGTAAAGTAATTCACCAATGGTTTCAGCATCAATTTTATTTAATTCAATTGTTAAAATTGGAACTCCCCCCTCAACATGAGCTTCTTTTGTTCCAAGAAACGCCATGGTATTAATTTCATGAAAGGTTTTGCCTGCAACAAAATTTAAGCCTTCAAAATCGTCATAATCTGATGGTACCGTTAAATTAACAGCCGGATTCTTAACTGTAATGAATGTTTCCATTATAGTTCGTTCACCATCTTGAACCATTTGTCCTAAACTATGTAAATCTGTTGAGTAGCTATGAACCGCCGGATAAAGTCCTTTTTTACTTTTTCCTTCACTTTCTCCAAGTAATTGTTGCAACCAACCCCCAATTCCACTCAATTCTGATTCAAACGAGGCAATAATGTCTATTTTAAAACCCTTATTGTAAAGTGCATATCGAATTGAAGCATAATTTAGAACTTTTGCAGGATTTTTTTCAAAAGCCTGAAAAGCAGAAACTGCTCCATAATAAAGTGACTTTATGTCAACACCAGCAACGGATATAGGAAGTAATCCAACGGGAGTTAAGACAGAAAAGCGACCTCCAACATCATCTGGAACAACAAATTTTTTGTAATTATTAGCATCAATAATTTTGTTTAAAGCACCACCCTTTGCACTAGTTGTACAAGAAATTCTCTGTGTTGTCTCTTCTTCTCCATAACATGAAATCATCCAATTTCTTAGCACGCGAAAAGATAAAGCCGGTTCAATGGTTGTTCCAGATTTTGAAATTACATTTAGAAAAACAGATTTTTTTGAACCGTCTGCTTTTGGTTGTGAAATATAATTAATAAGACGTGTTAAATAGGTTCCACTCATATTGTGACCTGCGTAATGTATCTCGACTTTTTTGCCCGTTCTATGATCAATTAGTGCATCAATTACAGCTTTTGCTCCTAAGTAAGATCCTCCAATACCACAAACAATAAAAATGTCTGCCTCCTGTCGTATGTGATGTGCTAAGCGTTCAATATTCTCTAATAAGGCGTCATTAGGGTTTTCAAGAATAGTTCTCCAACCTAACCATTCTGAGCCTTTGCCTGTTTTTTGTTTCAGTTTATTAAATGATTCTGCTGATACTAACTGAGATTCTGAGACTTCCTCAGCGTTTAAGTATAAGAGTGCTTCTTGTAAGTTTAATGATATCATAGTTAAAAAGCTTCAATGGTTGATTAAATAATATTTAAAATCTGTTACTCCACGATATATGTATTTTCGTAATTTATGTAAAAATACAGTAAAAAAGTATTGGATTGAAGTTAATTCTAGGTCGATTTGAATGTTTAAAATAAAATAGAGTGTTTAAATCGCTTATATATCGGTTTATACGAGATAAAGATTTAGTATTTTCCAGTCCTATTTTAAGTACTATCTGAACATTTGATATTGTATTCATGCACTCACCATTTAGCAACTCAAACCTATCCGTGTCACCTTTATTAATTGGTAGTTCTTCGATTACCTTAAAAGGCATTAAAAGACCTATTGAAAATGAGTTACAAGAATTACATCATTTTTTTTCAGATCAATTGAATACTGATGTTGGTATTTTAAGACATATAGTAAAATATCTTTTAAAAACAAAAGGCAAAGAATTACGGCCTATTTTGGTTTTTTTGAGTGCAAAAACTATAAATCAAGTTACAGAAAGAGCTAAAATTGCTGCAACAATGGTAGAGTTGATGCACACGGCAACCTTAGTCCATGATGATGTTGTTGATGATGCAGACAGACGCAGAGGCTTTTTAAGTATCAATAAAATATGGAAGAATAAAGCTGGCGTTTTATTAGGTGATTTTCTTCTAGCTAGAGGTTTACTGGTTGCCCTCAATTATAATGAGTTTGAATTGCTTAAAGTCTTGTCTTCCACGGTGCAGCGAATGAGTGAAGGAGAACTTCGACAGCTAAAAGCTGCTAAAATGAAGAATATGACACGTGAAAAATATTTTGATATTATTTCAGGAAAAACGGCAAGTTTAATTTCTGCCTGTTGTGAGTGTGGTGCAATTACGGCAGGTGCCAATGAAAATGATCGGAAAACTATGAAAGAAGTTGGCGAATTAATTGGTCTTGCCTTTCAAATTCGTGATGATTTATTTGAATATGGTATGGATGATGTTGGAAAACCAATCGGTAATGACATCATTGAAGGTAAAATTACACTTCCCTTAATTGAAGCCTTTGGTTTAGCCTCAGCTAAAAGATCCCTTGCCATTAGAAAAATGTTTAAAAAAAGTCGTAAATCTTCTCAAGAAATAGCTGAAATACAAGCTTTTGTAAAAGAATCTGGCGGACTAGAAGAAGCTGCAAAAACAATGTTTCAATTAGCTGAACAAGCTTTAAAAAAATTAGAACAGTTTCCCGAATCGGATGCAAAACAAGCCTTCGCTGATTTAATAAAGTACGTTGTTACTAGAAATAAGTAGTTATGGCAATTTATATTGATGGGTTTAATCTTTTAAAATCAAAAGGATTTTCGGGTGATAAAGTTGCACAAATGGAGCAACTGATTATTTATATTTCAACTAATTTCCCTAAATCAGAAACTATTCATCTTGTTTTTGATGGTTATAAAGCTCCTGTTAGAAATGAGCATAGTTTTATTAAAATTCATTACAGTGGCAGTAAAACGGCAGATGATTTACTTTTCGAGCTTATAAAAAAAACAAAGAATCCACAAGTAGCCATTACTTCTGATAAGGAATTAGGTAGTAGATTAGTCAAATTAGGTACTACTGTTAAAAAGAGCACAGAAATAAAATTCCCTAAAACAAAGAAAAATATAGAAAAAAAAATCCCATTTGATTCTCAACTATTTGATGAACTCTATTTATTAAATCATAAGGGTTTACTTTAAAATGAATGAAAAGTATCTTTTTATCTCTGATGTTCATGCTGGTGGTTTTGACAAAATAAAATACTAGCAGCTTGAAAATGAATTTATTCACGTATTGAATTGGGCCAAAGAAAATAAATACAAGGTATTTTTTTTGGGAGATATTTTTGATTATTGGATGGAGTTTAAATCAGGATATTATCCAAAAGAGTTTGATACTATACTAAAGCCAATTTTTAAGTTAAAAGAAAATCAAAACACGGTTACTATGATTACTGGAAATCATGATAATTGGACTGATCGTTTATTTCCCAACAACAATATTGAAATAGAAGAAAACTTTCGAATTTTAAAGTTAAATGATAAAGAATCCGTTTTGTTGATGCATGGTGATGGTCTTTACCAATCTAATGGCATAATAAAGAGACCATTTTTTCATCTTATTTTGAGAAATAAATTGTTTATTTGGTTTTTTAGATTACTTTTTCCTGACAGAAAAGGCATAACTATCATGAAAAAATTTTCTTATTTAAATAGAACAACGAGACCAACAACTCCTCAGAGTTCAAAAAAATTGACTACATGGTTTGTACAGGAATTCCCCAAACTAGGATTAGAAACCGTTATTTGCGGACATGATCATATCCCAAGACTTATTAGGCATAATAACTTAAAATTTCTAAATTTAGGTGCGTTTTTTATGCACAAAACGTTTGCCCTATATACCGAAAACGAGTTAAAACTCGTTATTTGGAATGAACTAGCTAATCAACCGAATTTGTTTGAATCCACCGATTTATGAGTAAAGAAAACCCATCTGACGAAGAATTAGACAAAATACTTAATGACCCAGATTATTTGGAACAGCTCAAAAAAAATAGAGCTTCTGGAATGTCATCATTCAACTTAAAAAGAACTGGTGATGAATCATCTGAAAAGGGAAAAGTAAAAAAGTCACAATTTTCATTAAAAAAAACAGACACTACCGATAATTCAACATTTCGTGATACTAAAGAAAAAGAAAAAAAATCAGAGTATAAATATTCTAAAAAAGATACCTATCCAACTAAAAACGACAATTCAAAACCTCTTACATTCGAAAGTTTAGAAGAAGATAAGACAGATTCGCAAATAAATGAGTCCGAAGAACCTGTAAGCTATTCCGCATCAGAACCAACAGAGGGGAAATCTCTAAGGAGTTTAACTGCATTAATAAGTTGGGTTGCAGGAATTATGATAATTGGATTAGCAGCTAGTGGACTATTTATTTACTATTTAACACTCGGTCTTCCATCCATTCAGGAACTCGAAAACCCCAAAACGGATATTGCATCTTTTGTAAAAAGTAGAGACGGGGAAACATTAGACAAGTACTTCACAGAAAATAGAACCTATGTTCCTTATGAACAAATATCTCCACATGTAATCAATGCTCTTGTAGCTGTTGAAGATCATCGTTTTTATGAACATTGGGGAATAGATATGATGCGAATGATAGGTCTTCCCTATTATTGGTTAAAAGGAAATGTACAAGGCGGTTCAACGCTGACGATGCAATTAGCGCGAAATTTATATAAAAAAATTGGTAGAGAATTCTCCGTTATTCGAAAATTTCGTGAAATGATGACCGCTGTTCAAATTGAACGAAGTTATACAAAACGTGAAATTTTAGAGATGTATTTGAACACCGTAGAGTTTAGTAATTCATCTTTCGGAATTGAAGCCGCCGCACTAACTCATTATGGGAAAAAAGCAAGCAATTTAAATGCAATTGAATCGGCAACTTTGGTTGGATCTTTAAATGCGGTTACGGCTTACAATCCTAGATTAAACCCAGAACGCAGTAAAAGTCGTAGAAATACAGTCTTGTATTTTATGAACATGCGAGGATTTATCACGGAGTCTGAATATATTAGCTATCGTGATTTGCCAATAACCTTAGATTATCACCCTCCTTTCAAAACAGGTAGGAAAAGTCGTTATTTTGGAGAATATGTTCGTCAAAAACTTGAGAAATGGTGCGAAGAGAACGGGTATGATTTATATAGAGATGGTTTAGTTATTTACACTACAATAGATTCTCGCTTTCAAAGAAATGCTGAAGCAGCATTAGGGGAAACCTTAGACACACTTCAAAAAACATTTGTTAAAGAATGGACAAGCAGAGATGGTGAGTATATGGATATCTTTTGGGGTAAATATCAAGCCTTTTTAGATGAGTATATTGAGCAAACGAATGAATACAAAAACGGTTTCTTTGGTTATAAAACACGAAAAGAAGTTTTAGATTCACTCAAAAAAGATAAAGAGTTCGTACTAAGAGTTAAGAAACAGTACGTTCAACTTCAAGCTGGTTTTACAGCAATTGATCCTAGAAATGGTCATATTTTAGCGTGGGTTGGCGGTTCTAATTTCAGTAATGTTCAATTTGACCATGTTTATCAAGCTAAAAGACAAGTTGGATCTACGTTTAAACCATTTGTTTATGCATTGGCAATTGATAATGGTTATCCACCCTATTATCGAGTTTCAAAATATCCTACTAAGTTTTTTAACCGTGCAGGGAAAGTTTGGTCGCCAAGAGATGAAAATATTCCACAAGGTCCTGAGATGGTTACAATTCGAAATGCTCTTGCTCGTAGTATGAACAATGTAACGGTTCGTTTATTACCCGTTCTAGCAGGAAACCCGACAACAAATAAATTGGAAGACCTCTATCCTGCTGCAAGAAAAATTGTCGAATTTGCGAAAAAATTAGGTATTAGTGCAAATATGCAACCAAATCCATCCATTGCGCTTGGTACAGCTGAAACCTCTTTATTAGAAATGGTTAGTGCTTATACAACTTTCGCAAATTATGGTGTTCATATTGCTCCATTAGCCATTACTCGAATTGAAGACAAAGAAGGGAATTTATTAAAAGAATATTTCCCTGATTATCAAAAAGAAGTAATTTCACCAGAAACGGCTTATACCATGATAGATATGTTAAGAGGAACGGTTCAAGGTGTTCAATTATATGAAGGTGGTTCAAATTTAGCTACAGGTATCAGATTGAGAAATCTTTATGGAGTTTCACAAGATGTTGCTGCAAAAACAGGGACAACTCAAAATTCGGCTGATAACTGGTTTATTGCGATGATGCCACATATTGTTATGGGTGCTTGGGTAGGCGGTGAAGACAGAAGAATTCGATTCCCTTCTTATCCTGGTTATAATGGAATTGGTCAAGGAGCTAGAACTGCTTTACCAATAGTTGGCGAATTTATTAACAGAGTTAAAAAAGACCCGAATGCACCATGGAGTTTTGATGCTTTTGAACAACCGAATGGCTTTATTATGCCTGAAGAGCCTGTAGAAACGGAGAAACCAACAGTTAATAAACGTCGAGTTAATTGGTAAAATTGGGAAGTATAAAAAAGATTATTTCTGCTTTATTCCATTCAAATTACAGTTAAATTCAGAAAATCTATATACTTATATTCTGGGATTATTGAGATAAAATGTGATTTTATTTTAATTCCAAGAGTTTTTTACACATTTTTTAAAATTGATTTGATAGAATTCATTCCTAACAAAATATTAAGCTCACTCCCAAATGTCTACATTTCGGTTTACACTTTCTAAACTAACTCAGGTTATTGAATATCAGCATTATTTAGAATGTCAACATTTAGTTTTACTCCCGATAAATTAACTTATGAAAACACCTTATTGTAAAGGTGGAAATTTTAGAACAATGGAATTCCATTAATATAAAAGAGCAGGGTTGTTTTTCTAAGTAAGCTCAAAAGACAAATATTTTGCAATTTAATATTGAGCCAAGTCTAGTAATATAAAATTTTCGGTTAGCACCCTTTAAACCCCAGTGAATTCGTAGTAGATTTTACAGAGACCTATTTTTCGATGAAGTAGAATAGTTTTTATTTTGAGAACTATTACTGAATCAAAAGCTCGATTATGGCAGATAATAATCCATTTAGACTTTAATTAGTCAAGTATTTGCTTTTATTTATAGTTCCGATAAGTTTTAATAAAACCAAAAACGTGATTATAGAAATTTTCTTTTCAGTATATTGATAGAAATCAACCAGAATTATGCAACCTGTTCTTAGGTTACATTTTATTATTTGTGATGCCAGAAAAGCTTTATTCCTATGTTGAAAGTACAATTAACCATCTTTATGTTAAATCCATTTAGAAGTGCGTTAATTAAGCATACATGAAGCCAACACAAAAATAATTCTCAGCCTGAAAATCGAATACTAAATAACATCAATTTTTACCTATGTCAGAAACTCAGAACCAAATTTGGGAATTTGTAGATTCCATTCAAGCAAGTGGCGGAATTTCAGAGCAAATGAGCAAACAAGTTAACCTTCTTGGAGGCCTTTTAGGACAAGCTGCTAAAGATATTTGTGGAGAAGAAACCTATTCGCACATCGAAAATTTACGATTACTTTGCAAAGATGCTCGTAATAAGAATAATTCAACTAAACAAAAAGAAGCTGTTGAATACGTTAAATCACTTGATATAAAAGATTTAAATGAAATACTACGTTCATTTACTGCCTATTTTCATTTAGTAAATAAAGCAGAACAACATGAAATAGCACGCATCAATAAAGACAGAACCATAAAACGTGGAAGTCGGCCAGAGTCGATTGTTGATTCTTTAAACAGTTTATTGAAAGTAGGAATTACTAAAACCGAATTTCAAGAGATTATTAAAAAACTTGATATTCAACCAACATTTACAGCTCACCCAACTGAAGCTAGACGAAGAAGCATTTTATATAAGCAAAAAATTATAGCTCAATGTTTAGATAAACTAACGTATCAGACATTATCTAAAATGGAGCAACATGAAATTTATGAGCAACTGTATCATTTTATTCAATTATTATTTATAACAGATGAAGTTCGTTCAACTTCATTAACAGTAAAAGATGAAGTACACAATGGTTTGTATTTTTTAACAGGTTCTATTTGGGATATTATTCCACGCATTTATAAAGACATTGATTTAGCAACACGACAAGCATTTAAAGAGCCTATTGAAATTCCAGGATTTTTAAAATATCGTTCTTGGATTGGTGGTGATCGAGATGGAAATCCATTTGTGACATCTGATATAACTGATTTTGCAATTTTAGAGCACAGAAATGCACTTTTTGAACTCTATGAAAAAGAGTTAACGGAATTACGTCGTGAACTAAGTATTTCATCTAGATTTATTAAAGTTCCAGACGAAATTCTAACTATTCCTGATTTTTCAGGATTGCCAAATGAGCCATTCAGAAATTTTGTAGTTAAAATTCATAAAAGTGTTCAAGATGCTTTGGTTACCAATCCTGAAACATCAGATTATAAAGCAGCAGATTTTCTAAATGAATTACTATTGCTTCAACATTCTCTTGTTGTTGCGGGTTTGCCAGAAATTGCAGCAAAAGGTCGTTTACAAGAACTTATTTGGCGTGTTCAATCTTTTGGATTTCATCTAGCCGCATTAGATATTCGTCAACACAGTGGAATACATGAAGTTGCAATTGCTGAAATACTTGAACATGCACAGATTACTAACGAATATTCAAATTTAACTGATGATCAAAAAATTGCAGTTTTAACGCTTGAGCTACAAAACCCAAGACCTTTAATTAATTTAACTGAAAAACTAAGCAAAGATACAACCGAGGTTATAAATGTTTTTAAAGTAATAAAAAAGCATATATCAATTAATGCTGATAGTATTGGTTGTTACATTATTAGTATGACTCACGATGTGAGTGATATGTTAGAAGTATTATTGCTTGCAAAAGAAGTGGGATTAGTTCGCTATAAAAACGGACAAATTGAATCTGATTTAGATGTTGTTCCATTATTAGAAACTATTGAAGATTTAGAAAATGGAAATCCATTATTGAGGTCTCTTTTTAATAATGAGGCTTATAAACTTCATTTAAAATCCAGAAATTCTTTTCAAGAAATCATGTTAGGTTATTCTGATAGCAATAAAGATGGTGGATATTGGATGGCGAATTGGGCTTTACACAAAGCTCAAAACAGTATTTCAAATGTTTGTCATGAATTTAAATTAGATTTCAGATTATTTCATGGACGTGGAGGAACAGTTGGTCGTGGTGGCGGGCGAGCCAATAAAGCAATTTCGGCACTTCCTGCAAATTGTCAAAATGGTCGCATTCGTATGACTGAACAAGGTGAAGTAATCACATTTAGATACGCTTTACCTGAGATTGCTCATCGACATTTGGAGCAAATCACAAGTGCTATGATAACAGCAACCTATCAAGCAATGAAACAAGAAAAATCTCAATTTGGTTTTGATGAAGCTTCTGTTTATACCTTGATGGAAAAGATTTCAAAAGAATCAATGAATCACTATCGGAGTCTAATTGATCATGAAGAATTTTGGCATTGGTACTCTGATGTGACCCCGATTAGACACATTTCAAGATTACAGATTGCTTCTCGCCCTGTTTCTCGATCAAAAGGAAAACGAGTAGATCTGGGTTCTATTCGTGCGATACCTTGGAACTTTGCTTGGACACAAACTCGTTATAATGTTCCAGGTTGGTTTGGAATTGGAAAAGCTTTGACAGATTTTATTAGAGAGAATCCTTCCAATATCACCGTTTTGCAAGATTTATTTTCTAATTGGATTTTCTTTAAATCTATAGTAAATAATGCTCAAAGAGAATTAGCACGAGCTGATTTGAAAACGGCCTCTAACTATGCAAATCGTATTCAGATAGGATTGAAAACTAATTTTCATGAATATATCATCGCGGATTACAATTATGCCGTTCAGGCGATTCTATTAATTACAAAGCAAGAGAAGTTAATGGACGATCAAGTAATTATCAGAAAATCAATACAATTAAGAAATCCTTACACAGACGTGCTTAATTTTATTCAAATGGAGTTAATGTCTCGCTGGGAAAACCTTGAAGAAGGTAATATTGATGAAGTATTAGGCCGGAATATTTTATTGAGTATAAATGGGTTAGCAGCTGCTATGCAAAGTACTGGTTGATATCTACTTTTAATTAAAAAAGACAATATCTGATGATTTTGATCAAAGGGTATTGGTTTTTTTATTTCAAGTATAATTTGTTTTTCACAATATAATCTCGAATATCAAGTGAGGTTTTTACTGGTTGTATAGCCCCTTTTTTTACTTGAGCCCGAATTTGTGTTGATGAAACATCAATAGGCTTGTGTTCAATAAAAGTCGTTTTCTCCCAAATCTCTTTTTGAATAGATGCATAACTTATTCCAGGACGCTCAGCAACTAGTAAATTCGCCATACACAAGATAGCATCGAATAAAACCCATTTATGAAAGTTGAGCAATTGATCCCCACCAATACAAACATAAAAATCATAAAATGGGAACATCTTTTTAAATTGCCCTAATGTTTGAAAAGAATAACTTGGAGAAGTTATTTTTTGTTCAATATCAGAAACTGAAACTTTATCCATTCCTTTGGTTGCAATACGAGCCATTTCTAATCGATTTCTATAGGGCGAATAGTTTTTGCCATCTTTGTGAGGTGGATCAAATGTTGGAACAATCCATAATTCCTCAATTTTTCCAGCGCTCAAAAAGGAATGAACTAAAGCAAGATGCCCATTGTGAAAAGGGTCAAAAGTACCTCCAAAAATTCCAATTCCAATTTTTTGCATTTATAAACTCAACTTTCGGACTTTGACATTTTGTAAAGTGAATGATTTTGTTAACGATTTTATGAAGCATAATTAATAAATACAAGAACTAGTTCGCAACCAATTGAGCTTAGTTCATATCAATTATTTGGTCGTGCTGGGCTTCGACCCAGCATTTCAGCTTAAGAATCAATGTATTCAAAAAAAGTGATTGTTGCGTAAAAGATATTGTACAGAGATAGAACTTCGTGGTTCTTCGAATCGTGTCAGGGCACTGGATGACCGTTTTTTTTTGCGAAAACCACTGCCTTTTTTTAAAGAAACGAAGTCCAAAAGTTGTGTTATAAAGCGGATTGATTTCAAAGTTTGAAAAATAAAGAACAACGTTTAAGACGAAGATTTTGTTAAATCAGCTAATTTTTTTAGAATAGCATCGTGAGTTGATTCCACATCTTTTCTAAGGTTTGATTCAGGAAATAACTGTATAAATTTTTGATAACTATTTGTCGCTTTTCGATAACGTTCTTCTTTCTTCTCTGGCACGGAGTTGTCGGCGTACAACTCAAAGGCTACCAATTGTTTAGCTAAAGCTTGGTCAGACCAAATAGTATCAGGATATTCATTTACAACTTGCCCGAAATATACGGCAGCTGCATTGTATTCACGAATTCTCAAATAAAATAAACCTGAATCAAACATTTTGTGAGCTAATTTATCACGCAATTGATTTATTTTATCGCCAGATTCAGTTGTGAAATCACTAGTAGGATAACGCAAATTAAATAACTGAAACAATTCAAGAGCTTTCAATGTTTCAGATTGATCTAATTTGTATCTTGGAGATAATTCATAATAACATAAAGCTTCTCTGAATTGAACTAACTCTCTGCGTTCATCTCTAGGATAATAATTCATATAACGTTCAAATTCAGAAGCAGCCATCAAAAAATCTTTGCTATTGAAATAACTTTCGGCAAGATAAAATTGAGCATCAGCAGAATAATTTGTTCCTCTTGCAATTGAAACTACGGTTTCAAAGGAGCGAGAAGCATCGGTATATTTTTTATTATCGAATTGTTTTTTTGCTTTATTAAAAGCAACTTCAACAGAATCGCCAGTACGTATTAAGCTTTTATCGGCACAGGTAGATATAGTAACAATGCTTAATAGAAACAGAAAAATGTGTTTTTTCATTAGAATAATCTGGTATTTAATTGATCTAAAAATGTAATTAATGACTTTTTAAAAGGTGAATTAGGAAATATTGCTAATTCTTTCATTGCCGAAATATAATACTCATTAACAGTTTGAACGGTATCAATGTGAATGTTTAACGATGTATAAATGCTTAATATTTCTTCAATTTCTTCATCTGAAGCACTTTTTTTATCTAAAACAGCTTGGATTCGATCTTTTTGAAATTCTGATGCTTTGTTTAATGCAGAAATACTTAAGAATGTCTTTTTCCCTTCGCGAATATCGCCTCCAACTTTTTTTCCAAATTTATTTGGATCACCAAAAGCATCTAATAAATCATCTTGAATTTGAAAAGCAATGCCAGCAAGGAAACCAATTTGATATAAAGCCTGAATTTGTTCAGGTGAACCCTCACCTATTAATCCACCCATTTTTAAACTGCAACTTAACAAACGCGCTGTTTTTTGACTAATCATCAATAAATATTGATCTAAACTAACATCAGTTCTTTTTTCAAATTCCATATCAAGAGCTTGACCATCGCAAACAATACGTGTTGCTTTGAGAAATTCATTCATCAATGCTGGGTAAATAGGACTAGGAAATGGTTTGGTCTGATAAAATGCCAGTTGTTCAAGGGCAAGAGTAAAGAGAACATCACCCGATAAAATTGCAGTATTCGAATCCCATTTCTTAAATACAGAAGGTTTACCTCTTCTTGTTTCAGCATTATCCATGATATCATCATGAATTAAAGTGAAATTATGGAGCATTTCTACTGCAATAGCTGCATCTTTGGCTAAATTAATGGCACCACCAGTCATACCACATGCAAGATAGCATAATACTGGACGAATTCTTTTTCCTCCTAAGGATAACGTGTAACGAACTGGATCATAAATTGAAACAGGTTCGTTTGGAATGCGATGGCCAATAAGTTCTTTCTCGAGTTCTGCTAAATAAAAATCCACACTTATATAATTAAATTAGAAAGCAAATATACAATTTTACTCGTTTAAATATTTAAATAATCAGATTTGAATTAAAACAAAAGCTAGGTTTGCCTAAGTGATACTTGAGTTTCGTTTCTGTTCAATTCAATATTTCGTACTTTTGCGGCAAAATCTGAACTGATTATAAGAATATGGCTTTGGAATACATTAGTAAAACCCTTTCATATCATCTTCATTCTGAATCTTTATTTGAGGCACTCTCTCAACAAAAATCGGTTAAATTAACCCGTTTTGTTGGATCATCTGTGTCTTTTTTATTAGATAGTTTGTCTAAAAAACAGACTTTGATAGTTATAACACCTGATTATGAAACGGCTCAATTTTTAGATGGTGATTTAAGGGAAATTGGCAATAAAGAAACCGTATTAATCAATCCTACGTTCAAAAAACCTTACGATCGATCACAATTAACAGATACTTCTGCCTTAATAAATCGCTCAGAAGCCTTAGAAAAAGTTCAAACAGGCGAAATTAAGCTCATTTTAGTATCCTCAGATGCACTTTTTGATTTATTTCCTTCTCCAAAAACATTTAATGACGCATCATTTGTTATCAAAAGAGGTGACCTAATTAGTTTAGAGATTCTATCTGAAAAATTATTAAAACTAGGCTATGAACGAGTTAACTTTGTTGAAACAGCTGGAGAGTTTTCACAAAGAGGTGGAATATTAGATATATTTCCCTTATCAACTGAGTTTCCAGTACGTTTAGAATTTTTTGGAGATGAAATTGACTCGCTTCGTGAATTTGATATAGACTCGCAGCGATCAGTCTCATTTCAGGATCAAGTTAGATTAGTTCCGAATGTGGAACAACTTAATAACGATAGTCACGCACCCCTATTTTCATTTCTTCCTGAAACAGTTGTACCCTTTTTAATTAATGAAGAATTTATTCATGCTGATTTAGTACAACTCTTCGACACGGCTTTTGTGGCATGGCAAGAAGCGCTTAAAGCTGAAAACAATCCTAAGCGCCCTGAAGATCTTTATTGTACAGTATCTGCCTTGTATGATTGGCTAAAGACTAAAACGGTTATTTATGAAGGTAAAACTAGGCATGAGGTAAAACCTGAATTTGAACTTGTTTTAGAAGCAAAGCATCAACCAGATTTTAATGGATCTATTAAGGTTTTAAGACAGAATGTAGAGGATTTAAGTAAGCAAGGCATTCAGACTTCAATACTATGTGATAATGAGGCTCAAAAAAATCGCTTTGAAGAATTGTTAGGCGAAACTAGCTCTATATTGAATTATCATACTATACTAAGTACTCTACATAAAGGCTTCATTCTGCCGATTTCTGGCCTAGCTATTTATACAGATCATCAAATATTTAACCGTTACCATCGACCAAAAACAAAAGCCAAAGTAAGACGAACCGGCGGTCTCTCCTTAAAAGAAATGAGAGATTTAAACGTAGGAGATTATGTAGTTCACGTTGATTATGGTATCGGGAAGTTTGCAGGCTTTAGAAGAATTAAAGTAAACGGAATTGAACAAGAGTCGGTGGTTTTGAAATATGCCGAAGAATCGATTATGTATGTGAACGTTTCGAGTTTGCATAAACTGCAGAAATATTCTGGAAAAGATGGTGTTGTACCACAAATCACAAAATTAGGCTCGTCAGAATGGGTAAAGAAAAAAGCCAAAACAAAATCACGTTTAAAAGATATAGCTCGTGATTTAATTTTATTATATGCAAAACGGAAAGCTCAAAAAGCATTTTCATTCAATGCTGATTCTGAATGGCAAACTGAATTAGAAGCATCTTTTATGTATGAAGAGACACCTGATCAAATGAAAGCCATCATAGATGTTAAAAAAGATATGGAATTACCAATTCCGATGGATCGTTTGGTATGTGGTGATGTTGGATTCGGAAAAACAGAAGTTGCCGTTAGAGCTGCATTTAAAGCGGTGAATGACGGAAAACAAGTTGCTATCTTAGTTCCAACTACCATTTTAGCTGATCAACATGGGCATACATTTAAAAAACGAATGGAAAATTTTCCAATTCGTATTGAGGTCTTGAATCGATTCAAATCAACAGCTGAAATAAAGGAAATTCTGAAAAAAGTTAAAATCGGTGAAGTGGATATCGTTATAGGAACACATAGAATTACATCCAAAGATGTTCAATTTAAGGATTTAGGTTTATTAGTTATTGATGAAGAACAACGTTTTGGGGTCTCAGTAAAAGAGAAATTAAAAGAATTTAGAGCAAGTGTTGATGTGTTAACCCTATCGGCAACTCCTATTCCTAGAACACTTCACATGTCGCTCATGGGAGCTCGAGATTTAAGTGTAATAACTACGCCACCACCAAACAGACAACCCGTCACAACAGAAATTCACAGTTATGACGAGCGAATAATCCGAGATGCCATTCTAGCTGAAACTTCACGCGGTGGACAAGTATTTTTTATTCATAACCGGGTACAAAATATTGCTGAGTTCTCTTCAATGCTCATGCAAATGCTTCCTAATATTCGAGTGCGGTTTGCTCATGGTCAAATGTCGGGAAACGACCTTGAAGCAATTATATCTGATTTTTATGAACACAAGTTTGATGTTTTAGTTAGTACAAACATTGTTGAAAACGGAATTGATATTTCAAATGCCAATACGATTATTATAAATAGAGCTGATCGTTTTGGTTTATCAGAATTGCATCAATTACGTGGTAGAGTTGGTCGTTCTAATAAAAAAGCATTCTGCTATTTGATTACTCCACCACTCAACGATTTAAGTGTCGAGGCAAGAAAACGATTAATGGCATTAGAAGAATATTCGGATTTAGGTTCTGGCTTTAACATTGCCATGCGTGATTTAGACATTCGTGGCGCGGGTGATATACTGGGTGCAGAACAAAGCGGATTCATTAATGAACTGGGCTATGACTTGTATTTAAAAATTCTAAATGAAGCTATTCGTGAATTAAAAGATTCTGAATTTGAAGGCTTATTTGAACATATTGTTCTTGATGAAGAAAGACCAGATACAGCAGTCGAAATTGATTTGCCAGCTTTATTACCTGTTGGTTATGTGATAGATAACGTTGAACGATTGAACTTATATCGAAAATTAGCGAATTGTCAGGATCCCAAAACGATAGATGAATGGCGCGATGAAGTTAAAGATCGATTTGGAGAATTACCTGAACCAGTACTAAATTTAATTGATGTAGCTCGTATTAAACTAATGGCTTCCAACATGTTATTGTTTAAAGTAACAATACGTGGTGGCCGAATGTGGTTACAATGTCCTAGTCCCAAAACAGAAATAGGTAAACGATTTTTTGATGAAGGTAAGTTTCAATTATTACTCGAAGATTTACAAAAAACGGCATTCGACCGATTAAATGTAATACAGAAAGAAGAGCAAATTCGTTTTGTAATTAAAGAAATTGAAACTATTTCGCATGCTGTAGCTTTCTTGAGTAATTATTATAAAGAAAGAGTCATTCCTACTTTTGCTTCTTAATTTAATTAAAAATAGATGAATATTTTCAACTTAGCGTAGTTATAGGGTAGTTCAAGTTTTCAAAACTGTTTTAAATCGCCAAATATTGAAATACTACAACATTGACTTAAGCGTTTGATAAAGATTTTTTTTTACAGAATGCTTTGCTAAAGCAATCTCAGGTTGGAAAAAAAAGCTTATACTGGTCAATACACCTAGTATTCCATGTTCTAAAATCTACACTTTGATAAGATTTACTGTATTTAGCAAAATGAAGTTAACTTATTTAGGAAAGAATTATGAAATATGCAATTTTAACTGGTGTTAGGTCTAGTATAGGTCTTGAAATTTGTAAGTCTTTAGTGCAATTAAATTAAAAAGTTTTCCCATTTCCAGAAATCTGGAAGAATGCAGTTTTACTCACCCCATTTTCCGTCCAGACATAGGTGACTTATTAGATCAATCCTTTTTAATTAAATGGATGAGTCAACTCCAAAAAGTAGTTTTCTACCAAAAATGTAACGAATCGTAGAATTTGGAATAGTAAAGCACTCCCAATATTGACTTATTGTAGCGAACTCAAAGGATTTATTCAATACGTGGGCAGACAGATAATAAACTAGATTTTTTTAAACACTCTACCGGCTTTGGTTTATTTAAGCCTCTGGAAACCATTAAAAACGATGCCAAATTGAAATTAACTCAATTACATTTAGTGATTCCAATGCAAATGACAAAGAGTTTTTTGCATGATATTTTAATACAATAAACTCTTCTTATTTGCTACAGGCTCGCATTCAGAAAAGATTCTAAGCCATTGGAGTAGCCCTATGCCGAAGCAAAAGCAACATTATATCATTTTAGGTAGGGGTTATTTGAAGACTACAGAAATCATGATTTGAAAGTCTGCACAATTAAACCAAATATAAAAGATCCCCTTCTATTCGAACATTTAGAAATAGACCCATCAAAAGATCTATTCTCAATTATTAACCCAAAAGAAATCACAAGTTTATTAGAATCAATTCTTGCATCTTAAAATAGAACCGTAGTTTCTGAGTTTATATTCAGACCCCAGAAGCCATTCATTTGTTTATGATGTTGAACTAACTTTTTCTATTTCACCATTAAGGCGAAGACTTGAATATATTTTAACAGCAGGTTCAAGCATTTTTGTAACTGAGCAATATTTTGTCATACTTAATTCAATAGCACGTTTTGCTTTTGTGGGTTCAATTTCACCTTCAATTTGAAACTCAATAAAGATTTTCGTGAACAAAGCAGGTACTGCATCCAAACGTTCAGCTTCGACTTTAACATTAAAATTCGTTGGGAATTGCTTTTGTTTTTTCATGATTGAGATTACATCAATGCTACTACAGCCTGCTAAAGACATCAAAACGCCTTCCATTGGTCTAATTCCTGCACCTGATCCACCTATAGCTGGATTTGCGTCGAATAGAACTCTGTTTCCGTCCGTATTTTGCGCTTCCATTAAATAATTATCATTTAATCTTTTTAGTTGCACTTTCATAATCTTATGTATATCAATGTGTTATGTTAAAATTTAATTCTGATTTAATTAAAATTTTTGATAAATATACCAAACTAAATGATACTTTTTTGAGTAGTTGTGTTTTGTCTTTTTAGTTTTATATCACGTTTATATGTTAGGTAAAATTGAACTAACCAGAGTTCAGGATAAGTTATAAATTTAAAAAGGTCATTCTAGGCTTGACCCAGAATCTCTGTCTAATTTGGACTTAAATTCAAGATAGCATTTCATGATTTTTCAAAACGTCTCACGTTGCCATCAGTATCAGTTCGTAACCAAATGACATTCTTCCTTGAATATTTTAGTTTTTAACTAAAATTATTGTACTAACTTATCCTTAACTCAGGTTATGATAGCCTTGAGATTGATTATAATGTGAAACCCAATCATCAATATTTAAACTAATCAATCAATTTTATAATGAGTTCCCTACCCTTCGTAATTTCGTATTGCATTCTCAGATTCAGTGTGATTTTTAAGTGTAGCTTTTTTTAAAATGTATTGACTCAATACACTCCTAATTGCAAAAGTGATGTCAAGTTTTCCTCTACTTTTCAGTATTGAGTCTATTCGGGAGAGTCGATTTTTTCTGTTTACACCAAACTTGATTCTGCGAATTAACCAAATATTTTGTTAAAAAATGCTTTTCGAAGTAGTCGAGTTTTTAACCTATTAACAATCGAAATAAAGAATGTGTTTTGAATTTAAATGAACTCAATCAGCCTATTTGAGATAATAGTTAATCATGAGCAAAGTAGGCTTTACTTACTTAGTAGTATAAACTCTAAATAAGTTAATTTCATTTATTAAACAAATTTTCAATACCCAGTTAACATGTAGATTAAGCTTAACAATAAATGGTATTTTTTATTAGAATAAAAGATTTTAACAGATTCTCCGTCAATAGCTTAAATCAGAGTGATAAAATAATTTTAGTACATTCTTTTCTAATTAAGCAATAAATAGACCAATTTAAAAGGATGAATGAGCTTTAAAAATAAATTTATTTACCGGGTGTAGGAATACATTTATAAAGACCCCCTATTTATAGAAAAATGATTATAAATGATATTTAAACCCTAAAGTTGAGTCCGATTTGGAAAGTAAATATTTATTGCTTGCCCCCTTCTATAATCTATGAATTCGCCGAATATGTTGCAGTAAATTATTTTTTGGATTAAGCTCGAGCTTACAATTCAATACCAAAAAAAAGGTGAATCAACATACATTGATTCACCTAAAAAAAATAAAAACTACTATTAGCTCTTAATTAGCTGTGTTTAAGTTCGCTACTTTTTCGCCATTTAGAGTAAAAAACTCAGTTCCGTTTGGCATATAAGCTTCAACAACAGTTTCAGAACCATTAGTAACAAATTTTGCTATATCGATTGATGTTGAACCAGAAGTTACTGACCAGACAGAAGATTCTGGGTTGAAAGCTAAAACAGCTGATTCAACAGCATTTGGGCCTGCAACTTGAGATACTTCAAATTGATTTTTACTAGCTGTGATTTTGTAGGTTTTTCCAGCATCAGTTACATATTTCGTTTCAGATTCACCTTCATTCATTGCCATTGGATTGCTTCCAGTCCAAAATTCTAAAGTATTTAACACTACTGCATCAACAAATGTTGTAATTCCATATACACCAACAACATTTAAAGCATAGAAAACGATTGAATTCATCCATTTATCCCCCATAGTGCCATTCCATTTATACACTTTTTTGGTTAGATTAAATGAGCCATAGCAACCTGTTGCTAAAAAGCCTGTTGATAATAAAAGAAGAACTATTACTGATTTTTTTAGTTTTAACATAAATTAAACTCCATTTTTAAATTTAGATGATTGAAAGTTTTAATTATTGGAGTTTAAGTGTACAGTGATTATAAAGCAAGAAGTATTAAGAGAAATTGATATTAAATAAAATTAAAAATAAAGACCTTTTTTTCTGAATTAAATGTACTTATATTTGCCATCCCACGCCGCTGTGGCGGAATTGGTAGACGCGCGCGACTCAAAATCGCGTATCGAAAGGTGTACCGGTTCGACTCCGGTCAGCGGTACAAAGCTTATAAGACTTAGTTTTATAAGCTTTTTTTTGGGTATTTAACAGGAAAATCATTAAAATCTGAACTGTACATTAGTTTTTTAGGTGAATTAAACTTGATCCTACTCAGAAAAAGGGGTTTTGTAATTTAATCGGCGATTCCGCACATTTTTAATAGGTGTTTACTGTAAAAAAATGACTTTTTTTCGAGCTTATTTTTCTATTTCATAAATAAAGCCGCTCCTGTAAAATTGTTTAAGTGAGTCTACACCCAAAAGTCGATTCTATCAGTTTACACCCTTCCAAATCCTCCAAATTCGACGAATAGTTTGCTAAAAACTACTTTTCGAAGAACGCTTAAAAGTACATAAAAACAATACGCAAATTCATCAAAAATATAAATCATAAAGAGGCTTTGTAATCATGTATATTAGATTATAAATGCGTAATAATATAATTTGCCGTTAGTTGATATGACCTTGTACATTAAATATATGGTCAGTTTGCGTTGCAAAATGATAGTAAAAGAAGAGCTTAAAAAATTGGGCTTAAAGTATGTTATTGTTGATCTTGGAATGGTTGAGATACTCGAAGACATAACAAACGAACAAAGAGAAGCGCTTAAAGTAAATCTCCTAAAATCGGGTTTAGAATTACTTGACGATAAAAAAAGCATTCTTATTGAAAGAATAAAAAACGTCATAATTGAAATGATTCATTATTCTGATGAATTCCCTACTGTTAATTATTCCGATTATATCAGTGAAAAGCTAGATTACGACTATACTTATTTAGCAAATACGTTTTCTGAAGTCAAAGGCATAACTATTCAGCAATATATTATTATTCATAAAATCGAACGAGTTAAAGAACTATTATTATACGACGAGCTAAACCTAACAGAAATCTCGTATAAATTGAATTACAGCAGTGTTCAACATTTATCAAATCAGTTTAAAAAAATTACAGGACTCACCCCCAGCTATTTTAAAAATCTTAAGAATAAGAGAAAAAAGAATTTAGAAAATGTGTGAATTATGTAATAAAAAAACACTTATATGTAACAGTTAATGCTCAAATAAGGCACATTTTCGTATTCATAGATATTCCATCAAAAAGTGAATAAAAGACCAATATAAGTTAAGAATTATATTGTCTTTATCTTAAAACTCAGACAAAAAAAACAAGATGACCACCCATGAATTTCAAAAAAGCTACTTTATTTAACATAGTTAATTGTATTGATTATGTTTCAATGTCAATTGTAATTAAAACTATTATAAAAAGAAATACTGGCTCAATAAGCGTTTATTCCTTTGATATTGGAGAAACTTTTTCAGCTAAACTATCCCCTTATGATAGTTTCATTCAGATTATTGAAGGTGCTGCGGAAATCAACATTGATTATGTAAATTATCAAATTGAAACGGGAAACTCTATTATTGTTCCAGCACATTCTAGGAATACAATAACAGCAATTGATCGATTTAAAATGCTAGTTACGATTATTAAGAGTGGTTATGAAGAAGTGAGCTAATAACAATCTTGCAATTTGCAAAATGTGTGATATATGTAATTAAAATATTCTTCAATGTAACAGTTTAGGGGTTTAGTATGGTGATATTGATACTGTGATAATTAATTCACATGTCTCCCATCAAAATGGGAAAAGAAATATTACTATGCAATATAAAAGATCAAAATTTAAATCAATCACGTTAACAAGCTTACTCGTTATCATGTCATTTAGTGCCTGCAACGACTCAAGTACCAATTCAAATGATGAAATTATCATTCCAATTCAAACAGTAAACCAAACAACAATTAATCTTGGTTCAACTGCTGATTTTGTTATACTTGCAGGTTCAGGTATTTCTAATAATCCTACCTCTATAATAACAGGAAACATAGGATTGAGTCCAGCGGCGGGATCATTTATAACGGGTTTTTCACTCACTCATACAAGTGGAACTTCCAAAGGCACTTCTGCACAAATAACTGGAAACGTCTATGCTTCAGACTATGCAGCTCCAACACCAAGTTCGTTAACAACGGCACAAGGTGATTTAACGATAGCGTACAACGATGCAGCAGGAAGAACTTCCACCAATATTGTACTATTATCGGGTAATATCGGGGGATTAACCCTAACACCAGGTTTGTACAAGTCAAGCGGTTCATTAGAAATATCATCAGGTGATGTAACATTTGATGCAAAAGGAAACGTAAATGCTATTTTTATCATTCAAATAGCTTCCACTTTTTCAACAAGTTCCGACCGAAAAGTAATACTTGCTGGTGGCGCAAAAGCCTCAAATATATTTTGGCAAGTAGGTACCTCCGCCTCATTTGGAACAACTTCAGTAATGAAGGGAACGATTTTGGCCGACCAATCAATCTCATTAAATACTGGAGCACGAATCGAAGGTAGATTGCTTGCAAGAATTGCAGCAGTAACACTCGAAGGTAACACCGTTACAAAACCTAATCTATAACAGAGTGTTGAATAACACTTTTCCCCACCCTGTTTTTCAATCTTTACATTTATACTGTATAAAACAATTACTACAAATGAAAAATTTAAATAAACAAAATCAATCACTTATAATTCGTAAATCACGTATTCTGAGTTTAGCCCTTGCTGTTGGCTTACTATTTTCAACATCTTTACTAGCACAACCAACTATTCCCGTTTTATCATTACCAGATAGTGGTGCTGTTAATCAACCACATTCATTAAAACTTATGTGGAAAACAGCAGCATTGGCAGAAACCTATCATTTACAAGTTTCTGATACTGTAAGTTTTAGCAGAACCGTTTTTGATAAATCTAATTTAACCGATACAACTCAGTATCTCGAAAATTTAGCATTCAATAAAAACTATTATTGGAGAGTTTCCGCTAAAACAGCTATAGATTCAAGTGCTTTTTCAGATACGTCATGTTTTGAAACATGGGCATCTGTTCCCGTTGGCCCTCTTCCTGTCAATATGTTATCTGTAGAAGGTTTTGCCATTTTAGCTTATGCTGCAGTAACAAATGTTCCCTCATCTGCCATTAAAGGCGATGTAGGATTAACACCAATATCGGGTAGCTTTATCGACTTAAGCCAAGTCGAAGTTACAGGTTTCATCTATACTGTTGATGCTAATGGACCTGCTGGCTCAATTGAATCTCCTGTAATGTTAACCGTTGCAAAAGGTGATTTAACAATAGCCTATAATGATGCAGCTGGAAGAACCGTTTCTCCTATTGGAATTGCTGGTAATTTAGGAGGACAAACTATCTATCCTGGATTGTATAAATCAACTGGCACACTTGAAATTTCTGCAGGTGATTTAACTCTTGATGCAAATGGTAACGAAGATGCCGTTTGGATTTTCCAAATAGCTTCAAGTTTTAACATGACCTCAGGAAGACAAGTATTCTTAGCAAATGGTGCAAAAGCAGGAAATGTATTCTGGCAAATGGGATCTGCAGCAACATTTGGAACTACAATTGTTATGAAAGGTACTATAATGGCCGGAACACAAGTTACATTTGGAACTGGAGCCTCTTTAGAAGGAAGAGCCTTAGCTTTAACTGAAAACGTAACCCTACAACAAAATGCTATTACTTTGCCGGATTTTGATATGAACACGGCAATTGGCGAAGAAAATGCTAGTGTTCCAAGTGGAATTAGTCTAGAACAAAACTATCCTAACCCTTTCAATCCAACAACGTCAATTCGTTTTGGTATTGATAAAGCTTCCGATGTTCGTTTAGAAGTGTTTACTATGTTAGGACAGAACGTTTCTACTTTGGTAAATGAAATGAAAGCAGCAGGCTTTTACACAGTATCTTTTGATGCATCCAATTTATCATCTGGTTTTTATACGTACAGAATAACAACTGACGGTAAACAATTAGTGAAAACCATGACACTTATTAAATAATTATTTGATATAATTCTTGATTGAAAAGCTCCTCAGATTTCTGAGGGGCTTTTTTTGTGTGGAATATTCATAAATAAAAGTGTAGATATTCAAAAAGTGTGTCTATGCGAAATTGCTATCTCAACTTTCGGACTTGAAGAACAAATTAACGGATTCATGAGATAGATTAAACTGAGTTGGATCGAGTTGGGCATATTTTTGGCATAATTGGGTAATGTTCGGTGTTGGGTTGTCCGTTTTTAGTAA
>Ga0210012_1000299_pt1 | contig 61295 bp, 56 predicted proteins | sample CryGeymeta201504_FD_183974 | JGI IMG/M metagenome (GOLD analysis project Ga0210012, IMG submission 183974) | Groundwater microbial communities from Crystal Geyser aquifers in Utah, USA - Crystal Geyser metaG 2015-04 (SPAdes) (version 2) | ecosystem: Environmental > Aquatic > Deep subsurface >... | reverse complement strand
TGATGTCCTTCAGCCAGTCATTTTCTGGCAGTATTTTCGTGTTTCCCATTGTTTTCAAAGTGCTCGTCTACTGTCAACTATACACTGACCCAGTGCAATTGCTTGTTATTCCCGGAGTGAATGCTATAATTAGCGCATAAATCTATGGAAGAAAAAGAGGTAAAAAATGCGTCTGATGTCGACTTACTCAGGAAAAACATAGAGAAAGAGATTGGTGAGATAGAGAAAACGCTCGCTGGAGTCGGACGCGTAAACCCCAATAATCCCGAAGATTGGGAGCCAACACCGAACGATCTTAATGTGTCGGGAGCGGACATGAACGAATCTGCTGATGTCATGGAAGAATACGAGGAACGCTATGCCGTCGAAGTTGAGCTTGAAAACCGCTTAAACAACATCAAAACAGCTTTGAAAAAAATGGATGAGGGAAAATTCGGGCTCTGTGAGGTCTGCAACGGCCAGATCGAAGCGGATCGTCTCGCTGCAAATCCTTCGTCGGCGACTTGCAAGAAACATTTAAACGACTAGTGCCGAGGCGCATGAGTTTCTCGAAAGTATACTCCGCGCAGACAACGGGTATTGGCGCCCGCATAATTGATGTTGAGGTTGATACCACGCGCGGACTCAATTCGTTCATGGTCGTCGGTCTCCCCGACAAAGCCGTAGAGGAATCGCGCGACCGCATGAGCGCCGCAATCAAGAACTCCGGATTTGATTCGCCAAAAAGCAAAAACCAAAAGACGGTCATATCGCTCGCGCCGGCAGACATCAAAAAAGAGGGTCCACTTTTTGATTTGCCGATGTCGCTTGCATACCTACTCTCGTCGGAAGACCTGAAATTTAACCCGAAAGACAAAGTATTTCTCGGCGAACTCTCGCTTGACGGCAACCTGCGACCGATAAAAGGCGCGCTCCCAATCACGATCGCCGCAAAACGCGCCGGTTTCACGGAAATATTCCTGCCCCGCGAGAACGCGAAAGAGGCGGCGCTCGTTGAGGGTATCAGCGTATACGGATGCGCGACACTCCGCGAACTTGTCGACCATCTCGATACACGAAAAAAAACAAAAGGAGAGAAAGAAGGGGGGGAAACGCATTTCACAATCGCCCCACAAGAAAAAACAGAGATCATTTATGCGGAAAACGAAACGGATATCGACTTTGCCGACGTGAAGGGCCAAGAGAGCGCGAAACGGGGACTCGAAATAGCCGCAGCAGGTAAACACAACGTCGCGCTTTTCGGTCCGCCTGGAGTAGGAAAAACGATGCTTGCCAAAGCGTTCTCGCACATTCTGCCACCACTCTCCTTTGACGAGATCATCGAGGCGACTGGCATCCACTCAATCGCGGGCAGTCTGCGCGAAGGACTCGTTACAACACCGCCGCTCCGCTCGCCGCACCACACATCCTCACACGTCGCGCTCATTGGCGGCGGCACAATCCCAAAACCGGGCGAAGTCACACTCGCGCATCACGGCGTGCTTTTTCTTGATGAGTTTCCCGAGTTCGACCGGCGCGTGATCGAGGCCCTGCGCCAACCGCTCGAAGACGGCACGGTAAGCATCTCGCGGGCACGGGGGAGCGAGATTTTCCCAGCGCGCTTCATTCTGATCGCGGCGATGAACCCATGCCCGTGCGGCAACTACGGATCACAGAAAGAATGCGTATGCACCGCGACAAGCCTCATCCGCTATCAACGAAAGGTTTCCGGTCCGATCGCCGACCGCATTGATATGTGGCTTGAGACAGGACAAATTGACCATGAAAAACTCTCCAGCGGAACGGAAGGCGATGTCGAGCGCACCAATAGGATCAAAGGACGAGTGACAAATGCGCGAGCACGACAGGAAAAACGTTTCAAAAAACACCAGCGCGCGATGCGCACCAACAGTGAAATGGGCGCTAAAGACATCGCCGAGATCGTCACGCTCGATGAGAAAACAAAAGAAACCCTCAACGCCGCCGCAAAACGCATGGATCTTTCTCCGCGCGCGTATCACAAGGTCATCAAACTCGCACGCACCATCGCCGATCTCGCCGACTCGGACGAGGTAGATCAGTCACACATCCTCGAAGCGCTCCAATATCGGCCGGAAAAAATTGATTAGGACATAACCAACACCTCAATGCCAAACAAGAGAATATGTGCAACACGCAAGTTTGTTTGTCTCACGACCGCGCACAACTATGATAACGGGCGGTGAACGTAGTTTCATGGTTTCCATAGTTCCATAAGCCATACACGGTGCGGACTATCCAAGGCGGTTTTAGTAGCTGTTGTTCACGTTCACAACATAAAGAAACTTGCCCAACCACGTGGATGTCCGACCTTTACATAAACTTAAAATATAGCCAAGATATAAAAAACCCGCCCCTGTACCATAATACGGTAGGGGGCGGGTTTGCGGTTCTCATCAAAGAGAGGCGGACTTAAGCGCGTCTAGGTACTCCATGGGAGTCATTCCGGTGAGTCGCCGACACAGTTCTTCGTATCGCCTCGCCGTTTCGTCGGTAAGCCACAATGGATAGATGTGCTCCTGCACTCGTGCGACCACATCGGCGGTAAGCGGCGTATCAGCATCAACACCCAAATGTTCGGATACATAATCACGGATTGGCTGCTTATCGAGCGACGGCGACCGTGCGCCAGTAGAGCGTGCCGTCTCAAAATCGGCTGGAACAAGATACCGTGCCGCGTCAGGAGTTCCTGCTTCGTCAATCAGCATGATCCTACCCGAAGAATTGATGCCGACCTCAATTTTCATATCCACAAGGATGAGTCCGCGTTCAGCCGCAATCGACTGCATTCGTCCAAACACCGGCCCGGCAAAAACCATGATTCTGCGCCCATGCTTCGCAACAAAACCCGAAATGGTCATTGGATCATCGTGCCCATCCGACTTGTTCTTTGTCGTCGGAGAAAAGAGATATGGAACAATCTTATCCCATTCTATAAGCCCGGGACGAAGCTGCTGTCCACATACGATACCATTTTTGAGATAGCTCTTGAAAGCGGTGCCAGTCAAGTATCCCCGGTAGATAAGCTCCGCGAGCACCGGCTGGCACTCAATGACAATGCGGGCGCGCCGCCACAAATCAGGACTGCCTCGCAAGTGCTCCGGCAAATATTCGTCAATGGCAAAACCAACGACGACGACATCATGCGGAATACCCAATAATCGAGCTCTCCAGAAATGGTCAATGACATTGAGCGCCACACCCTTTCCGGGAATAAGAAATGGCAGAACAATCTCGTGTACACTCACACGATCCGAGAACATGCGGAGTAGTAATCTCTGTTTGCCTATTTGCTGGAGCCGATAGAGTTCGCTTACTTTGCCGGATGTCACAAAGGGGATGTCTGTCAATTTCTCTGGTCTTACTGATTCGGGAATCGATCTCATTGACGCGCTCCTTCTCGGGTGATCATGGCGTGTGACCACAAAGGACAAAAAAGGTTCTGTTGAATAGCGTAACCGATATCAAACATTTTGCCAAGCATGGCGCACAAAAAATACCTCGCAAAGAGGCTTTTTGTTTCGTGCAACAAGCTCTCAACTGTTAGAACGGGTTGGCCGCACCGCGGATCTCGAAATGGAGGTGAGGGCCGGTCGAACGACCGGTCGAACCGACATAGCCGATCACATGACCCTGCCCCACGTTCCAACCGCGCTTTACAACCGTGCCGGAGAGGTGCGAATAGAGTGTTTGGGTTTTATTCGGGTGTTCAATAACGATATAATTCCCGTAGCCGCCGTTCCAGCCACCTTCTTTACTTATAATAACCTCGCCGGATGCCGACGCGAGGATGGGTGTTCCGGCCGGAGCGGCAAGGTCAACCGCATTATATCCGTGGATTCCTTGCGTTTTTCTCCCGCCGCTAATCGGCCGAATATAGTAGCCATCGTAGGATGGAGAAGTGGCAGAAAACAAGGCCGGATGAGAAGCACTCGCCGTGACGGAACTCGATGACCCACTTAACACCGGTTTCGCCATTTCACCACCCGGGATAATAACCAAACTACCGGCAACAAGGGATTTTTCATCGGCAATACTGTTGAATTGCAAAATTTCCATTGCATCGCCATCAAATTTTTTCGCGATACTTTCTATCGTATCTCCCGACTTCACCGTGTACTCAACGCCTGAAACGGGAAGAATAGTAAGAGTCTGCCCGACATTGATAACATCGTTCTTTCCGATATCGTTTGCCCACCTAATGGTATTCGCGCTTACGCCAAACATTTTGGCTATTTGAGAAAGGGAGTCGCCTTCACGGACAACATATATGCTTATCTGTCCGCTCTTTTGGGTTGATTCTTTGGTATCGCCAGCATCTAACGATCCGATTCCCGGAAGAAGGGTGCTGTTATTGGCGATCCCAATATCGCCGCCACCAATCGATGAACTCAAACTTGTACCAACTGTGGCCTGCAAAAGAGACGCTTTTTGAAGATCGGCATAAACGGTTTCCGAATCAACGATAGTGCCGAACAAGTTCCCAAAGAACGAAAAAATCCCCGCGTTGACCACAGGGACCGGAAAAATAAACAAAAAAAGCAGGAGAAAGAATCCCAAAGACAAAGAAAGCTTTTTTCTTCCAAGCTTCTCGTGAAATGCTATGATCTTCCGGCTGTCGCAATCTAAAGACAAACCGGAGTCTTGTTTCTGAGTACTAATAAGCCATGGGGAGGATAGCCGTTTCAGAGTATCGTTCGAGCTGAAATATCCTTAATTAAGGCGATAAGTTGCGACCTGGCCACATGCCCGAATTACAACACTAATTTACCACCTCAACAAGTATACTACATGAGAAAGCCGCGTAAGTCAACCAGCTGACCAAAGTCGATGTGGATAAGAAAACGGGATGATTCCGTGGCGTTTTTCCGCCTAAAATCAAACCTATGTGCTATAGTGATACCTTATGAATCATCTTGACGGACTCAATGAACGCCAGCGGGCGGCCGCCCTGCATAAAGACGGTCCGCTTCTCATCATTGCCGGTGCCGGAACAGGAAAAACTAAGACGCTCACCCACCGCATCATGAATTTAGTGAAAGAAGGGGTGCCACCGATGGAAATTCTCGCGATAACATTCACCAACAAGGCGGCAAACGAGATGGCGGTACGCGTTCGAACACTCCTCGGCACCGGTACTACGCGGCATTTCCCGCTTCAGAGTACCCGATCAAATGCCCCGTTTATCGGCACTTTCCATTCTCTGGGAGCATTCATCATGCGAGAAAGCGGAGAAGCGATCGGTATGCCGCGCGCTTTTTCGATCCTCGACAAAAGAGAGTCGCTTTCTTTGGTGAAAGAAGCGATAAAGGAACGCGGAATCGACCCAAAGCAATTTGTGCCGGAGCGAATATCTACGATCATCTCAAAGAATAAGGGCGAGCTTATTTCCGTGGAAGAATACGCCGCGGGAGCGGGCAATAATTATTTCCCAGCGATCCTCTCGACCATTTGGCTCGCGTATGAAAAAAAACTTTCGGAACATAAAGCGGTTGATTTCGACGATCTGATCGCAAAGACTGTCACACTCTTGAGAAAGAACGAGACAGCGCGCCACTATCAAAACAAATGGAAGTATGTCCATATCGACGAATATCAAGACACCAATACCGCGCAATACGAGCTTGCAAGAATACTCGCGGCGGCGGGCAATATCTGTGTCGTGGGAGATGCCGACCAAAACATCTACAGCTGGCGCGGCGCAAAGATCCGCAACATTCTTAATTTCGAAAAGGACTACCCGGGAACAACGACTGTGCTTCTTGAGGAAAATTACCGTTCGACCCGGACAATACTCGCCGCCGCAAACGATGTCATCAAAAAGAACAAGCATCGCAAGGAAAAAAACCTGTTCACTAAAAATACCGACGGGGAGAAAATAACCCTGTACGAAGGATACGACGAAGGAGACGAATCTTTATTCGTAGCGCGAAAGATAGCTGAGCTCGTGCGCGGAGGTACCGTTCCAAAAGATATCGCAGTGCTCTATCGCGCGAATTTCCAATCCCGAGTGCTTGAAGAAGCGCTGATTGAACACTCTCTTCCATACCAGATTCTCGGTATAAAATTCTTCGAGCGCAAAGAGGTCAAGGATGTGCTTGCATTCATTCGCGCGGCGCGTAATCCCGACAACACCATTGATATTAAACGCGTCATCAATGTTCCACCGCGCGGAATAGGAAAAATAACGATTGAGCGGACGCTCTCCGGCAACAAGGACAAGCTCTCACCGGCGCTTCGCGAAAAAGTTGCGCGTTTTGAAACATTGCTTACCGCACTGCGCGAAGCGAGCACAAAACTCAAACCATCAGAATTCATAAAATTCGTTATCAAAGAAAGCGGCATGGAAAAATATTTCGCCACCGGAACGGAAGACGACAAGGAACGACTTGAGAACGCGCGCGAACTCGCCACGCTCGCGGTAAAATACGACGTGCTCCCCGTAGAAGAGGGTGTGGAGAACCTGCTCGCCGATGCGGCGCTTGTGAGCGATCAGGATTCGCTTGAGAATGGCGGGAATGCCGTGCGGCTCATGACCGTTCACGCGTCAAAAGGACTCGAGTTCCCATATGTATTCATCACCGGCATGGAACAAGACCTGTTTCCACACAAAAAGATAGGGGAGTCTTTCGTCAGCGAAGAAGAGGGCGAGGAAGAGCGAAGACTTTTCTATGTCGCGCTGACCCGCGCGGAGAAAAAAATTTTTCTTTCGTACGCCTCTTTCAGGACCATATTCGGATCGCGCCAAGTCAACGCGCCATCTGAATTCATCACCGACATTGACGAAACACTCATAGAGCCCGACCAAGGAGCCGGATACGCCGATACGGCAACCGTTTATCTTGAATGACCATGCGAGCAAAAAAATCACTTGGACAAAATTTTCTCGTCTCAAGGGCTGTTGCCGCCGCCATGCTACGAGCCGCTGATGTCGCGCCCGAAGACATCATCCTTGAGGTCGGACCCGGAAAAGGATTCATAACGGAATTTCTTCTTGCAGCGGGAGCGGGAAAAGTAGTAGCGGTCGAAAAAGACGATCGGCTCATTGATGTTTTGCGTGAAAAATTTGCTCACGCGATCAAAACCGGAAAATGCGAAATAATCCACGGCGACATCATGGAAACCGACGTCGAAAACATCAGAGGGGGAAAGCCATACAAGGTCGTGGCCAATATTCCATATTACATCACCGGCGAGCTCATCCGTTTCCTTTTGGAAAACAAAACACCGCCGCAGAAAATGGTCATTATGGTGCAAAAAGAAGTGGCAGAGCGCATCGTGGCGCGAGATGGCAAGGAGAGTATCCTATCGATCAGCGTCCGCGCTTATGGAGTCCCCCGGTATATCAAAACCGTCCCCGCGCGCTATTTCCGCCCGCAACCGAGTGTCGACTCGGCGATCCTTTCCATAGCCGACATTTCCGCCAATCATTTTACCAACACCGACAAAGACCTCTTTTTTACTATTGTCAAAAATGGCTTCGCGCATAAACGAAAGCTTCTTCGCGGGAACCTTGGAAATATATACGAGAAAGAAGCCATTAAAGAAATATTCAACATCTGCGCCGTTAAAGAAACGGCGCGCGCAGAGGAGTGTGGGCTTGTCGACTGGATATGTATCACGCGCGGTATAAAAAATCACTTAACGAGAGAGCTATAAAACGCCACGTAACGGGGAAAGTAATCCGCCATCGTGGAACTCATCAATTTTTCAACGGGGGCAAAATCATCAGTGAGCGCAATACCGGAAGAAATGTCGATTGATTTCTCGTCAAAAAGAAATGCCGCGAATTGTTTTGTTCCGCTGTTATTTTTGAGCGTATGGTAAAAATTATCCGATGTTTCCGGCAATGACCCATTCGTACCGACAAGCACGACATTTTGTATACGAGAAGGCGTATCTCCGAACACAAAAACATAGTGATGGGGGAACTCGCGAGAAAATGTTTTAAGCATACTGATAAAAAAATCCGATTTTTCGGGGTCAAGGGAAGAAATAAAATTAATCGCGTAAATGCCGCCGGGATTAAGATGATCTCGTATTTCACGCGTAAACTCGCGTGTCGCGAGATGCCACGGAACCGATATGAACGAATTATACGCGTCACCGAACACTACATCATATGTTTCCCGCGAACGGGCAAAATACAGCCGCGCGTCTTCGTGAAAAGATTTTATATTATACGCGTCAAGATTGAAATATTCTTCAGCGATACGAGTAACCTCGGGATCAATCTCCGTCACGGAAACATCCGCATTCGGATAATAGTCAACGAACCGTTTTGGAAGCGTATATGCCCCACCGCCGATCACATGGATTTTCTTGATATCATTCTTTATAACACCAAACACGGGAGCCATTGCTGTATAAAAAAGCGGTCCGCTTGCCTCGGATGTTTTTTCCACGCTATGCGAATCAAAATCTAAGAAAAGCGCCTTCGCTGGTCCGATGTCCATGTTGTCTATATTAACCACTCGAGCGAGATAATAGGGCGTTTCTTTTTCATAAACAACATTACTGCTCGCATGACTACGGGTAACAAAGGAGAGCGCGACGAGAAATAAGGCTGTGCCAACAATCGCAAAGATAAATCGTCCGACCCTGTAGCGTTTTTCGCATACAAGAAAATACACAGCGAGAAGAAACAGCAAGAAGCCAACATTGGTAAGAGTCGCGGCTGTCCCTATCGCGGCGGTAAAGTAAAAACCGGTAAGAAACACGCCGGCGATACTGCCGAGCGACCACACCGCCGAGAGAAACCCATATTCTTTTCCGATATCGAAAAAACTGCGAGCATAGAGCTTAAGCGCTATAGGCTGAAGCATTCCCAAGAAAAACGAGGGTATGAGAAAAAGAGCCAATGAAACAACGAGGGTTGTCGCCCACATGCCAAGAGGTACGCGGGTAAAATCGGCACTACGCGCGAGAATCGGGGTCATAAAAACAGAAAAAGCCGACAAAAGAAGCACGTAACCAAGCACTTTATCATTTTTATAGTAATCAGCAAGCATTCCGCCAGCGATACTGCCAAATGATAAACCAAGGAGGACAGTACCGATTACCGATGTCCATGTGAAAACCGATGAACCAACAAGCGGAGCGACCAGACGTGCTGCGATAAGCTCAAAGGTCATAAGCGAAAAACCTGCCAAAAATGAAACCGCGACATAGCTATATTTTTTCAAGATTGTCATGTTATTTAAACCAGTAGATCATTAGTCTCTTCCGATACATTCATCATATCATCTTTGTGACTGTAGCGAAATTCGCATTCTTTCAAATGATATGTAAAGGTCCGACCTTTTTTTAAAAAGGTCGGACCTTTACAGCTTCTCCCCTCTGAAAGGACCGACCTTACAGAAGCTCTTGCTTGGCCCGCCGAAATATGAAAATTAGCTCGTCAATTTGCTCAACCATGCTCAATCAACTATATTTTGTCGGCATATTCTAGGCCTTAACATATTTTTATTGGCATGGAATCTTCTTTTTATACCACCACGCCACTACTACGCCAAAATATTTTTGCTTTCACAAAAAACCCGCCTTGAGCGGGGTTTTTGTGAAACGAAAGAAACGAATTTCCAATTATACTACGGTGTCGCACCGATAAGAAACACCAAATACGCATCTTTTCTCCCTTTTAAGCGCCCGCGCCTGATTCTTGTAAAGCACTTCGTTTCTGTCCACGCCATACCAAGAACATACTGCCCTGGATGCGATGGCGGAAAAGCAACCCACCATGATATCCCCGGAAAGAAAATGAGTTCGTTAATTCTTTTCAAGCTAATTGCCAACGCATCGGCGGCGGCAACCGTCTGTGGTTCATCGTCTTTAAGTATGAACGATATGCCGGGCGGGAAAAGGCAAAGTTTCACCGTATCGATCTGACCTCCGAAGTACTCCCATGCGGCATCAGCCGTGGATGGTATAAACGTAGCAAGCGCACCGACAAGAACTAACGCAAAAATGCTATTTTTAAAGTAAACCATGGTTTTTGTTAAAATTTTACTCATAAAATCGGAGGTATGTACTCAAGCGTCATCTCAGAGACGCCGGTAACCCCATTGGTGTTTTCAATAAACACAGCAACGGGAATATCAACACGCAGTTGCCCTAGCGTGGTTATTTCCAGACCAGGATCGGTATCGGCAATATCTTCCGCGGTATCGGGCGACTCTGTAAAAACCGGCATGGTGAAAACGAGCGTTGTGCCGTCGGAAGACACCGCGTTGTTCACCAAAGCAAAACCGAGGTTGATCGTATTCCCCGTTGCAGTGAAACCCGACCCTTGAATGACCACTCGCGTGCCCGCTGAAGCCTTACCCGGAGCAATGCTTGCGATCACCGGTTTGGGGACATTCGGATCGGTAATGATGAAGAAGATGCTGTTCGGTTTGCCGGCACCATTTGCGTTCGACACCCAAACATCATATCGCCCAAGCGGGAAATCGAGAGGTATCCGAAAACCGATCGAATCGGTTCCCGACCCTGAATTCAAACCGTCAATAGAGAGGTTCTGGCCAAAATGAACCGTGTTGCCATTTGGAGTAAAGCCGGAACCCTGGAGACTTATCAGTGTCCCGACCGGTCCGGAAAATGCCGAAATAAAAACGACATGAACTCCTTTATTCTGCGAAATAACTTCTGAAATAACATTATTCGCCCCGCTATTGGCACTCGAAATACTTTTACTTACCGTCAGCGCGCCGGAAGTTGCCCCTAGCCCGGATGTTTGACCTGATTTGAGCTGGTTTTCCGCCGCAGCAACCTCGGGGGGGAGGGCGGTGTTAATCGCGTTATCTTTTTCCGTTCCCATTTCGCCAATGTCCACTTTTTCAAGCTTTGCTCTCGTGAAAGCGCCGACATAGCCGGTTCCCGAGGTGAGGCCGACTGGGGTCAAGACCTCGGCGGCGTAGTAGTTCTGGAACTTGACTACGGCGCTTTTGGTGAGCGACCCGAAGTAGGTTGTCTCATTACCCGATGATCCCACACCCGAGCTGGCGACTTGCGTCGCCGCGTTGCTGTTGAGGACCATCTGGAGTTGACGCACGTCTTCTCCCGTGTCGCCTACCGTAAGGTTGCGGGTGAAGGTGTAGCCGGTCGTTGCCGGTGTTCCTCCTCCTTGCATGGTCGCGAGTTGCGCTTGGAGGGCCGAAATGGTCGCCAACAAGCTGTTGATCTGAGCGGTGAGATCGTCAACGGATTGAGCTGAAGCGGTTCCTACCGCCGCTCCTCCCATCATAAGGAGAGCCGTTGTCAAACCCACAAAACCCGAGATCGCTTTCGCTGTTCTGGATTTCTTGAATTTATTACTCATAATATTTCCTATTAATGATAGCCCGCTCTCGCCTGTTACTGATAAAGTTTGGCGAAGCAAGACTATCGACGCGCGGGCAATCCTAGCTCGACTTCAAACTAGCTGTCCCGCGCAATTATTCACCAACTCGCGCCGCGACCGCATAATGCGCGATCTGCGATGCGAGGTAGCTTACTTTACAATTGCGATACGTCCGCGATGACGCACCGCGTCTCTTCTGTCGATTCCGTATATGATTACTTCTTCGACCACAAAGAAACATACATTGCCAACAATCTTGATTGGTTCGAAATATCCGAACCAATCAAACCACTATTTTGTTGTCAATGATCTGTTCCCTTGCTACAGAATCTCTCGATCTCAGATATAAATAGATTGGTGAAACGCGAAAAATTCGCACGACACCAATCTACGCACAATTATATCGCTTACGGCAAAAGCTGCAAAGCGAAATGTGGATAACTTGCCTACCGCGCCGCGTGCGCGATACATAAAAACCACCCGATAGATAATACTGTTTTCAAGCTCCGAATGCAAGAGCTTCCTTTATAAGGTATGAGGGAACGGGAATCCAAAGTTACACCTGCCTTCTCTTTTACCAATAAAAACACTCGCGAGAAACTTATCTCACTAAACGATCTCCATAAAGACACCTGTTCTATAACGTATCACTTGAGGATGTACCTGCTCCATCTTCTGTCTCCTGTCCTTATAAGCGTCCCCGCCAAAACAAGAGCTGCAAGCTCGCGTTGAATAGTCTTGGCACTGCATCCTGAAACATTCTCGGATATATCCCGTATCGTAAATTCAGTTCCTTTATTCTTTTTGAACATATCAAGTATCGTGTCTTTTCTATCATGTCCTTGTCGTGGTGATCTATCAACAAAGTTTTTTGGCGGTTCTTTTTGGGACGGCGCCATCTTTCCCTGAATTGTTCCCAAGGGGAAGATGTGTCCTTTTGATTGTTGTCCTTTACCATGTCCTTTATAAGACCCCTTTGCCGCGTCTGCTCTGGGAGGTGCCCCTCGCACGGATGCCGGCTCGTCAAAAAAGGATACCGCGGATACTGGCCGATCATGCTCACCGGTGACGCTATCATCAGCGACGAAAAAATTATCCAGAAACAACACCCCACCATGTTTTTTTTCATACGCACGCACTGATCGAAACACATCAAGGGCATGAAAACACTCTCGTTTTAACACGGAATAATTCATATCCGAAACCATGCCACTCAATGACGCAATCTCGAGGAGCGCGACGATCTCGTGCGATACACGCATAAACGAGTCTTCTCTATCGGACACATTTTCTCCTTCATCGATTGCGCCTTTCGCGTAATCAAGGAGAACAATCGCTTTGTCCCTTATTTTCCATTTGAGCGGTTCTTTATCGGACAGAAGACCGGAAACAAGGTATAGCGCGAGTGTTAATTTTTCTGTCTTTTTATTTAAAAGGACATTATTGTCTTTTTGTGTCGGTGTCCTTAATAATGTGTCTTTTATCTGATTAACACCAGTATTGATTTGAGGAATAGCACTTTTTCTTTCAATTTCTTTTCTCGCTTTCCACGAAAGATTCATGCGATTGCCATATTCATTTTTGTCCTTTTTGTATTGATCCATAAGACAATATATTTTGTCCTTTTTAAGGACTCCCGCGACCGCTCGCGCGGTCGATCGCGCGAGAAAGATGTTCACCTATTTTGTCCATTATATGCAAACAAAATCTATAAGTCAAAGAATCATTCGCCTCTTAAAAACAGCGGCTATCAAAGATTTTACTCGCGAGCGCGCCATATCGTTTGATCCCGACGCCATGCGGGTCGCTGTTATGCGTTTATCACCAATGGTGCTATTATTAGCGATGTAAATTTGATAAAAACGATACGTTTCATGAAGAAAAAAAAGAAACGAAAAGACACAGGCACAGGGATTATGGGGACACTCAAAGAAGAGACGCGCCATTTCATGCTCTCCATACTTTTTTTCGTTGGCGCCATCTTTTTCGCGCTGGCAAGCTTGGGCAAGGCGGGCATTGCCGGGACTAATTTTTACCGCTGGTTTGAATTCGCGTTTGGCGTGGGATATTTTTTGATCCCCATCTGCCTCGCGATGCTCGGCGTACTTTTTTTGCGAAATACTCGCCCCAATATCGCCCTTCCGGCGATTGTTGGAGCAACATTATTCTTTGTCTCAGGTCTTGGCATTATCGACCTTCTTGCCGGAAAGAATGCCGGGGGCATCACTGGAGAAAAGATCGCGGCACCGCTTGTTTTCTTATTCGATTTTTGGATCAGCGTCATTTTACTTGCCGCCTTGTTCATAATTTCTTTTTCGATAATCTACTGGAAGCCCGCTTTCAGTATTCCTTCATTTTTTAAACGCTCGCCAAAAAACAAGAGTGATAATGTTGATAATTCTATTAAAGGCACCAATGATGATGATGATGGTGATGATGATGATGATGATGATGCGCAAGAGGAAGCTGAAACTGAGGAAGAGAATGAGGAGCCTGAAGAGGTTGTCCCAAAGGCGAAAAAGGCGAAATCAAGAAAAACCGCCACCGAAGCGGTTCTCGACGGAGAAGGAGACGATCTTTCGCGCATGTACGCTACACAATCCGAATACACCCCTCCTCCGCTCTCGCTCCTCGCGGGAGACAAAGGAAAACCGGGAGTGGGAGACACCAAAGCAAATTCCAATATCATTAAACGAACGTTGCAGAGCTTTGGCATTCTCGTGGAAATGGATGATGTCGAGATAGGACCATCAATCACCCGCTACTCGCTCAAACCAGCCGAAGGGGTGAAACTTTCGCGAATTGTCGGATTGCAGAACGACCTCGCCCTCTCACTCGCCGCTCACCCGATACGGATCGAAGCGCCTATTCCGGGCAAATCGCTTGTCGGCATAGAGATACCCAACAGCACAAAAACGACCGTCGGACTCGGCACTCTGCTCTCGACCGAAGAATACAAAAAATCAGCCCGTCCGCTTCTGCTCTCTCTCGGTCGCGGAATATCCGGAAAATCACACTTTGCCGACCTCGCAAAAATGCCGCATCTTCTTATTGCCGGAACCACCGGATCAGGGAAGTCGGTGGCCATTCATACCATCATCACATCCCTCCTCTACCGCAACCATCCAGCAAACCTGCGTTTCATTATGATCGACCCGAAACGCGTCGAGCTTACCGCGTACAATAAGATCCCCCACCTTCAAACACCAGTGATCACCGATGCGGGGAAAGCGATCAAGGCGCTCAAGTGGGCGGCGAACGAAATGAACAGGAGATACGACATACTCGAGGCGGAAAAAGTACGCGACATCGAATCGTACCATAAGAATATCCTCATCCCCGCGCTTGAAGGGAATACCCATGCGAATGAAGAAGATTCCGACTTGCCGGAATCAATGCCCTACATCGCTATCGTCATTGACGAGCTCGCCGATATTATGACAAGCTATCCGCGAGAAATGGAGTCGGCGATCGTGCGCCTCGCTCAGATGAGCCGTGCTGTCGGAATCCACCTTATTCTTTCAACTCAGCGTCCTTCGGTCAACATCATCACCGGTCTTATCAAGGCGAACATCCCCTCTCGGATCGCTCTCCAGGTCGCTTCGCAGATCGACTCGCGCACCATTCTCGATACGGGAGGGGCGGAAAAATTGCTCGGATCGGGAGATATGCTTTATATGTCGGGCGAGATGTCAAAACCAGTGCGATTGCAGTCGGCGTTCATTTCTGAAAATGAGGTGAAAAAAGTAGTGAGCTACCTTGTCGGGAAATTCGGCGACACCATTCCCGAGGATATCACCCTCGCCTCGCCGAACAGCGAGAAAAACGCCTTATTTGAATCACTGGACGACAACAGCGCGAATGATGATCTATATGAGGAAGCGCGCGAGGTTGTTATCAAGGCACAGAAAGCATCAGCGTCATATCTGCAAAGAAAGCTCCGTGTCGGTTATGCTCGAGCGGCGCGGCTTTTGGATATCCTTGAAGAACGCGCCGTAATCGGCCCCGGAGAAGGTTCAAAACCACGAGACGTTCTTATTAAAGACAAGGAAGGGTACGGCATAGAGGAAACCGAGAACGAAACAGCCGAGACAAACGCGTAACTAAAAAGTCATCAGAAAGGAAACCCCATGCAAGGAAACATGAAGTTGTTCGTCAGGATTGTAATCATTACCGCCGTATTCGTGGGTGTCGTCGGATACGCATATTACCAAAGCAAGGATTTTATCGCGGGTCCTATTGTTTTGATAACCGCACCGACAAATGGTGCCACAGTCAACGATCCGTTTCTTGAAATAACAGGGACTGCCAAAAACATATCGTTCATTGCCTTAAATGACCGCCAAATCTTTACTGATGAACATTATATTTTTTCTGAAAAATTGCTCCTCTACTATGGTTATAATATAATAACCATAGGCGCAGGAGACCAATTCGGACGAGTAATAAAGAAGACACTCGAGATTGTCTACCAGGAACAGGAGAATACTCGAAACAACGTTTCGAGTAGCACGCAAAGAACCATTGAAAGCCAATAATCAACCATATCAATGACCAAAAAAACAAAGAGAGAAGATACGAGAGGAAGCATCGAAGATACCATAAAAGCGATCCAGACAAAGTTCGGAGAAGGGTCCATCATGAAGCTCGGGGACCGGTCGCGGGTCGACGTTGGCGCAATATCAACCGGATCAATCGGGCTCGACCACGCACTCGGTGTCGGGGGGTTGCCGCAAGGAAGGATCGTTGAGATATACGGGCCTGAATCATCCGGAAAAACGACGCTCGCGCTCCACGCAGTCGCGGAGGCGCAAAAAGCGGGGGGGATATGCGCATTCATCGACGCGGAACACGCGCTTGATCCCGAATACGCAAAACGGCTCGGTGTGCGTATCGACGAACTCTTGATCTCTCAGCCCGACACCGGAGAACAATCGCTTGAGATCACGGAAAGTCTCGTGCGGTCAAACAAGATCGCCATGATTGTCATCGACTCGGTCGCCGCGCTCACTCCGAAAGATGAAATCGAGGGGGAAATGGGAGCGCACCATGTCGGGAAACAAGCCCGTCTCATGTCTCAAGCGCTTCGCAAGCTCACCGCGATCGTCGACAAGAGCAATACTATCATCATCTTCATCAATCAGATTAGGATGAAGATCGGCGTTATGTTCGGGAACCCGGAGACCACACCAGGCGGAAAGGCGCTTAAATTCTATACTTCTGTTCGTATTGATATACGCAGAATAGCTCAGATCAAAAAGGGGGAGGAGGTCATTGGCGGACGAGTTCGGGCAAAGGTAGTCAAAAATAAGGTTGCGGCTCCGTTCAAGCAAACAGAATTCGATCTTTTATACAATGAAGGAATATCAAAGGAGGGCGAGCTCCTCTCTCTCGGTGAAAAATTTGAGGTTATCAGCAAGTCTGGATCATCATACGCGTTTGGAGACACCAAACTCGGAAGGGGGTACGACTCCGCTCGCGCGTTCCTCAAGGAAAACCCGAAGGTGCAAAACGAGCTCAAAAAAGAGATCATAAAACATTTTTCGTAACCCGAGTAGCTCACTTTCTTCCCCTTCTTTACTCGCCAGACTAAGAAGTATATAGTACCGCTACGAAATAGCATGTTGAACTACAATGAAATAACACAAAAGAAATACGTCGAGATTGACGGCGAACCGTTTGAAGTCATCAGCTCGCACGTTTTTCGCAAACAGCAACGGAAGCCGGTCAACCAGACAAAACTCAAAAACCTGATTACTGGTAAAGTGACGGAACGGTCATTCCATCAGGCCGAGAAGGTGAACGAAGCGAATATCGATACGCGGAAAATAAAATTCCTTTACGCGAACAAGGGAGAGCAATGGTTCTGCGAAGAAAACACCCCGTCGAAACGTTTCAGCATGCCTGACACAACGGAGAACGCCACGATCAGAAATTTTGTAAAAGAAAACTCAATCATTGACGCAATTGTCTTTAGCGGAAATATTATCGGCATACGACCTCCGATCAAGGTTGATCTCGCGGTCACCGAAGCTCCTCCGGCCGTAAAAGGAAACACGGCGCAAGGAGGAACAAAGCAAATAACTCTTGAGACAGGCGTAACCGTCAATGCCCCCCTTTTCATCAACGAGGGCGACATTGTTCGCGTCAATACGGAAACGGGTGAATATACTGAGCGCGTGGAGAAAAAATAGATAGTCAAAAAATCCGTCCAGAAATGTCCCCGCGGATTTTTTATTGCCACAATGCGAAAACAAGCAACTCTTTAGCTTGAAACGTACGGAAGAAGTGCCATAAAACGAGCGCGCTTTATCGCCGACGCGAGCATCCGTTGATGTTTTGAGCACACCATGGTGCGCTTTTTTGTCAAAATACGCGCATGCGGGTTCAAAAACTTCTTAAGAAGCTCGATGTCCTTATAGTCTACATATTTGATATTATTTGAAGAAAAGTAGCACTGCATAGTTTTTTAAACATTATTAAAACGGTATATCGTCCGGATTAATCTCCTCGTCGGGATACTCAATAGTATTAATCTCCTCTTTGCTTCCGTTCCCAGCCGCCTTCGGTGGCGAAGAATGACCAGCTTCATCGGTTCCTTGGAATTTTCTCGGACCGAACTGAATGCGATCGGCAATGATCTCCGTGCGATATTTCTTTACTCCATCAGCCCCCTCCCAGCTCCTCGTGGTCAATCTCCCCTCGACAAGTGCCGAACTCCCTTTTTTGAGATATTGCGCGACTGTCTCTGCTTGACGACCAAATACGACGATGTTGTGATAGTCGGTCCCTTCTTGTTTGGCACCATTCTTGTCGGTCCACACACGATTGGTCGCAAGGGAAAACGTCGTAACAGCCGTCCCTGACGGAATCGTCTTTAATTCCGGGTCGCGAGTGAGGTTTCCTATGATGAATACTTTGTTGAGATACATACCAACCAATATTCCACTATTCAATAACCAACTCTTCGATCGTTTTATCAAGCTCTTCCACTGAAAGAGCCGGAATATTCTCCACCGGAGTAGCTCCGCTTACGCTCTTTTTTTCGTCACCCGCCTTTTTCATACGCAATGGCGGACGTTTTGCCAACGTGTCTTCTCTTACCGTCTTTATAATGATAAACCGAAAGACTTTATGATTGTCTTCGATGAATCCCTTTATCTTTGAAACACCACTGGGGGTGACAAAGAATTTGATCCAACCAAAATACGCGGAATCATAAATATTCTTTACATTATTTACGGCATGGTCAACCGCATAGGCAAGCCGAACCGATTTCGGATTTTCATCACTCAAAATCGCTCCTCCCGCAGATTCTATGGAATCTTTGAGCACACTTGCCTCAGCGGGAACGTCTTCTTCTGCAATGCTCGGAATAAGATGATACCCAACCTCGTATATGCTCGGCTCTGAAACGTCTTCTTTTATGTTCTTTTCTTTTATCACCGTGAGTTAGATACTACCAAAACCGGTCAATATTGTCAAAAATCTTATTGAGGGGTCTCTGTTTTACCTCCCTGTATGCCAAAGAGAAGGAGGGCATTTTTCACAAGGGTCTCAGCCATTTCACGCGAGTCGACACCCCTGATCTCGGCTATGCGCGCTACTATTTCGGTGATGAAAAAAGGTTCATTACGCTTGCCCCGATGCGGCAGGGGCGCCACATAAGGACAATCTGTTTCCGACATAATCCGATCAACCGGGGCAAATCGAACGACCTCGTCATAGTCATTTGTAAACGTTACGACACCCGGGAAAGAAACCGAAAAATCGAGATCGAAATATTTTTTCGCGGTTTCCACGTCGCCGGTAAAAAAATGGATGTCGCCGCGAAGACGATCGCCGTGCTCCCGCTTTTTTGCGTCAAGGATCGCCTGCATATCGCTGTGCGCATCGCGACAATGGATCATCAGAGGCTTATTTTCTTTGATCGCAAATTCGAGTTGTCGCTCAAAAAGATATTTTTGTCGTTTCTTTTCAGCGGTATCGCGCGCGTCGATTCTTGAATAATCGAGTCCGCACTCGCCCACCGCAACAACCTTCGGCATGGTGACAAGTCTGTGAAAATAATCCTCATCAAAATGATCGTCTTTGTTGTCTGAAGGATGGACCCCGATCGACGAGAATACCGCGTCATAAAAACTTCCGAGCTGAACGGCCGATTGCGAACTCTTGGCATCCGTGCCAACGACAATGGTCCAAATGTTACCCGCGCGCATTCGCGTTATCGCTCCTTCAATATCGCCGCTGAACGCATCGTCATTAAGGTGTGAATGTATATCGAAATATCTTGGTATCATACGGTTGTCATTTTCTCGCAAAAAGCGGCGCGGAGGGCGATTCCGTTTTGAAAGCCCGCGGTTTCCCCTCTTTATCGAGAGAAGCGCGTAAAAATCCGCTGATACTGCCGGCTGTTCTTGGCATTACCGGAGCAAGAGCGGACGACACATAGTAAAGACCGTACAGAACTCCCCAAATAATATTTTCTGTTTTTTCTTTGTCTGTCTTAATGAGCTTGAACGGCTCATAATCGGCTATGTACCCATCCAGCGTCCTGATAATCTTCCATATCTCATCCATTGCTCCGTTGATATCGAAAGATTCCATACTTTTGTGATACGCGGGCAGAAACATGTTGTCAATGACATACGGGATGCCATATCCTTCCCCGTTCGCGACACAAGAGACTTTTTCAAGTTTTGTGCGAAGAGGAATGTCGCCGATCGTATTTTTCATCACACTGCCGGAAAAATACCGCTCTGCCATTTTCAATGTTCGTGAAACGAGATTCCCCAGACCGTTAGCGAGATTAGCGTTGTAAAGTTCGACAAATCGTTCATAGGTAAAATCACCGTCTTCGGTCGTCGGTATTTCTCGCGCAAGATAATATCGCATCGAATCGCTCCCGAATTCGGCTATATATTGATTCGGGTCGACAACATTCCCTATTGTCTTCGACATTTTCTTCCCCCGCGAAGTGATGAATCCGTGGATCAGAATCGTTTTCGGAAGCGGGATACCGGCCGAGAGAAGCATTGCCGGCCAGATCACCGTATGGAAACGAGAGATATCCTTGCCAATCACATGAACATCGGCGGGCCAGAATTTATCAAAATTTTCATGGTCGTCCCGACCGAATCCAAGCGCCGAAAGATAGTTTGATAACGCGTCGCACCACACATAGATCATCTGCCCGTTATCGTTCGGAACCGGAATGCCCCACGGAATATCTCCTTCCGGCCTTGAAAAACTGACATCGACGGGATCATTCGAGAGCAACGCAAGAGTTTCGTTCCTGCGAGCTTGAGGAAAAATCGCGATATCCCCATTTTCTATTTTCTCACGTATCTCGTTCGTATACTTTGAAAGCCGAAAAAAATAATTTTCTTCTTCGATGCGCTCCGGAATCGTATCGTGAAGAGGACATTTCCCCGACACCAGCTCTTTTTCCGTTATGAACGTCTCGCACCCGACACAATAAAGGCCTCGATACGTCCCTTTATAGATATCACCGGCGGCCACAAGCTTGGTCCATACCGCCTTTGCTCCAGGCCAATGATTCTCTTGATCGGATGTCCGTATGAAAAAATCATAAGAAATATCGAGAGATGAAAACAATTCCTTGAATTTGAGAACATTCGCATCGACGAACGCCTGCGGTCCTTTCCCTGTTGCGGTCGCCGAACGAATGATCTTATCGCCATGTTCGTCGGTACCGGTAAGAAAGAAGGTTTCCTTCCCAACCATTCGATGATATCGAGCGATAATGTCGGCGAGTACTGTTGTATAGATATGCCCCATATGTGGCGCATCGTTCGCGTAAAAAATAGGCGTCGTAACATAGAAAGTGTTTTTCATACAAAAAACAGTATACACAAACACTGAAAAGTTTCAAAAAAAGACACCTGATTCATCGCAACGTTACTTGCCAGTCGCGCGATTCTTTCTGGTAATGTCGTTGGTAATTTCAATGAGCGTGGCGGCAATGGGGACAGAGAGCAATATACCAAGAAAACCGGCAAGTTGGGCACCAATAATAAGAGCAAGCACAACAAGGATCGGAGGGACACCAACCACCTTTCTCACCACAAGCGGATAGATAAGATGATTTTCAAACTGCTGAATGATAAGATAGAACCCAGCGACCACAAGACTAAGGGTCACACCACCAGTAATAAATCCGAGCAGTATCGCCGGAATGGACGCGAGAATAGGACCGAAAACGGGAATAAGTTCAAAAAGCGCCGCAAGAACCGCGAAGAGAAACGCGTACGGAACTCTAATAATGGTCAAGCCGAGATACACCAAGACACCGATGATAAATCCGAGAATGAGCTGTCCTTGCATCCATAATCCTATTTTCAGCTGTGAACGCTTCCAGAGATCAACCACATAATCCCGATGCCGGAGCGGAATGATAAGCTTCAAGAAATTTTCAATCCCTCTATCCTGGACGGCAAGATAAAAAGAGACGACGATAATAAGAAAGAAACTAAAGACACCCCCAAAAATCCGACTCATCGCCTCGAACGCGCCACCGGAAATGTCAGAAAATCGATTCATCAAACTCCGCAACCCTTCAAGAGTAGCCGGTATCGATAATCCTTTTGACAGACCATTGACAATATCCTGTCCTCCGCCAAGAGGCGCTTGCGCAACGACAGTATCTGACGCTCCGTTAATGACGTAGTCCGGCATAATACCAATAACCCCGCTCACTTCTTGCGCGAGAGAAGGAACAAGAAAATAAAAAATACCGGCAAGAGAGAACGCGATGATCGCATACACAAAGATCACCGCTGGAATTCTTGGAATACGGTAACGAGCAAACCATTTTGTCGCCGGCTCGATTGCCGAAGCAATCACCACCGCGACCAACACGACCAAAATAACATCAATGATCAGATACAGTGCGTAAAAAAACAGGAGAAACAACAGTGTCTTTATGATAGCACCGGAAGTGATAGTTATCGTTATGTTGTTGCTATTATCGTTCATGACTCCATGATACCACTCTGTCCCAAGTAAATGAAGCCCCACACGCGATTAACCATAAGGAAAATCACATCTTAAGTATCCGTGCAATACTCTTTTTGTCGGTATGCGGGCCGACCATCGCCATGTTTAACCGCTCATCAACAAACAGGCGATTGGCAACCCTTTTGATCTGCTGTGGTGTTACTTCTCTGACCTTTTTCATGATCTCGCGGGGTGTTATAACCGAATGTTTAAGAACATGCTGTACTCCATAAAATGTTGCCATCGAGTCGCTTGACTCAAGCTCAAGGGACATACTCCCCGCGATGTGATCTTTGACTTTTTTCAGCTCATCTTCTGAAACGGTTTCTTTTTTTAGCTTCCCGACCTCGTCGATAACCGCTCGTATCACCTCGCGCACTCTTTTGTTGTCCACGCCGGCAGATATCTGAAATACCCCATGGTCGGTATGAAGCTCGTTGTACGCGCGAACATAATAGCCAACCCCCATCTCCTCTCGTATGCGTTGGAAAAGTCGCGAGCTCATACCGCTACCAAGAAGCGCCGCCATAACGTCAATAATGAAATTATCGCGATGATGTATGCCGTAAGACCTAAAACCAAGCACAATATGCGACTGATCCGTTTTTTTTGCTTCAAGCAATACTCCAGGCGCTTTTTGCTCCTCGTTTACTTTTCGTTTATTATCTTTTTTCGTCGTAGCGACAACGTCAAATTTTTTTTCAATGAGAGATAGGATGTGTTTCTCGTTGAATTTTCCCGCAATAACAACCGTTGTCGCCGACGCGACATAATGCCGCTTTCGGTAATCAAGGAGCTGCTCCCGTTTGAAACTCGTTACGATTTTCTTCTCGCCGGCGATGTTCCACCCTGCCGGTTGGTTTCCATACAAAAGGTTCATAAAAAGATCCTGCACATGGCGAGCGGGCGTATCTTCGTACATATTTATCTCTTCAACAATAACGCCCTTCTCCTTCTCTATTTCTTCAACGCTAAAAACCGGGCCAACATAGATATCAGAGACAACATCAAGTATGCGATCAAGGTGCCGCGAATGAGACTTTGCAAAATACCCGGTATATTCCTGGCTGGTGAATGCATTATATCCCGCACCGATCTCGTCTAACTCTTTGGCTATGTCGATCGCCCTGGGGCGCTTTACCGTACCTTTAAAGCACAAGTGTTCAAGAAAGTGCGAAATACCGTTTATATCCTTCGTTTCGTACTTTGAACCTGCCCGTACTAAAACAAGCGCAGTGGCTGTAATGCTTCCTTTCATGGGAACAAGAATGACCGTGAGTCCGTTCTTAAATACTTTTTTTCTGAAAACTGCCATTGATCAATTAACAACGTCTGATTCGTCGGGGCGGTATCGTGGATCTGTCTTTGTTTCCGTGGTTATTTCACCTTCCTCATCCGTCAAAAGCCCTTTGGTAAAATCGTCCTCACCGGAGAGAACCGTCTCGGAAATAAGTTGCGGCGCGTCCCCGATATGTTTGATACTCGGGAGTAAACTGACCTGAAACGCGACCTCTCGCGGTTGTGCCGCAAACCCCGTTCCCGCTTTTATTTTCCCAACATTCCATACGACCTCTTTTGTCGACCCGTCGTAAGTGATATCTTCGTTATAGGGCGAAGTCAAACCGACCCAGTCGACATAAATCGGAAGCGAAGCGCGTACGACAGCTGACGAAACATTATTGGAAACATTGGTGACCGTCCAGATGATCGTATACGTGGTCCGCTGTTCCGCTTTGGGAGGCATCGGCCCCGTGTTGGCAAACGGACCGACATAGTGTACCGCCCGAGCGACAAGATTGACAGCAGATCCAAATTTTACTTTCTGGACCACTGTTGAGTTGATCTCCTCGGGAACGCTGATATCGGACACGCGCAATCCTTTCGCTTTCACTTCGACGGTTATTACCGGATTCACAAAGACCGATCCATCCTTACCAAGTAATGGTTTTGAACCAAAAGAGAATGGGAGAAGCCCGCTTGAACCCGGCTCAACAACAGCAAGTGATCTAGTGCCGATCTTGTTCCAAATGATCGTATCGTTAATAGACTCGAAATAACCGCCATTCCCTGGAGATACCGAAAACCTATTGAGAGTATCTCCTGAAATTTTTGCTTCGATCTGAACATCAAGTATGGTCGTCGGGACGTTGCTTTTCCACGTTATCACGCCGGAAACATTCGTAGTATTACCGGCCGCAACGTACTCCCCCTGCGCATTAGTAGCGCCAAGTTTAACGTCAAGGCCAATGAACGGCTGGCTAACTATCACATTTCCGGAAATAAAATTGTAGACGACACCGATCTTTTCCTGCTCAGTTTTGTCCCCAACGCCAACCCGGACGTTGAATTCTTTTTTCTCTCCTTCATAGCCAGTGAGGTATCCTTTTATTTTTATGTTTCGTTTCCCCGCAACGGAAAGATCTCCGATCCGCCACACATTATTGTCGCTGTTCCGCGGAGCGGGAATAGCCGACTTAAATTGAAAGCCAAGAGGATAACCTATCGTGACAAACAAATTTTTAATATCTTCGGATGAATTTGAATTAACATCAACATTTATCTCAAATTCTTCTTTTTGGCTTATCTCTTTAATCAAACCGAGAGTCACATTGAGCGGCGATGATATTATGTTTATTTCATATGGTTTTTCAATATTTTGGATCGCGTTTGACCCTTCGAATCTAAACTCAAGAGATGTTGTTATTGCCACTTTGCTATTCTCTTCACCGAAAATGATACCCGTTATCGTCTTTTCTACGGTTTCATGCCTGCCGACCTTTTCAAAATGCTCTTTTGTTTCGGAAAGCTCATCCGATGAATCACGAGATATGTATGCCCCCGCGGGGAACGTGACGAAGAGGTCCGCGCCATCGATGTCACTATCATTATTATTGGTAATTTTTACGGTAATAGTGAAATCATCGCCCCCTTTTATCGATATCGGCCCTTCGATCGAGATATCAACCTCATCAACGGATACGGTATTCCTCCCACTGTAAAAACTATAGAACATAAACGCAATCGCGCACAAAAAAAACAGGAAGGAGATGCCGAGAAGCGTCTTGATTATTCCATATTTATTCTTTCGCGTTTTCCCTATTTTCGATTGCATGGCAGGTATATCCCATTCTTTTCCAACATCATACGTCTGCTCGCTTAATATTCCAGTCATCACCGCCCGATCTTCGAACTGTTTCGCATATAAATCGCTCCTCAGTTTTTGTATTTTGTCATCTTGGACGGGTTCTTTTTTCTCCAATTTTTTCTCTTCCATGTCGTTTATTATACCATGAGCTCTGCCAACTCAAAGATGCGCCGCGCTGATCGCTTGATTTATCCTCGCCACCAATTCTCGCCGAAGAGGACGCATTGACGCAAACGCGTCAATGCTCCACGAGTCTCCAGAGAAAAGCTCGCGATCAGAAGCGTGCGCTTCCCAATAGCCAAGGTGATAAAGTATCTTTGACACGAAAAGAACTTCAAAATCGCGCAGTTCCTCTTTCAAGAAGATGCCTTTCTCAAGAAACGCCATACCACATATAACATCATCAAAGAGCCCGCTGTCAGCCGTTTCTCCGACGAACATTTTTTTCAAGAGAAGGAGCGGCGCGGCTATCGCTTCCCGTTTCTTCTCGTCGCCCATAATACTCGAGAACGAACGTCGCGTTTCAGCGCTGATGATCCTCCATGACCCTCTTCCTCGCACCATATCGATATTGATCAACGAGAGAGAGCGAAGATTGTACCGTTGCTTTGAGCGCAACTCCCGCACTCCTTGCGCCCGTGCGAATACAATGCCAAATTCTTTGGTAAAAAGACGGAGTAAACGGCTCGATTCGCCAATATCAAAATATGTCAGAATGATTGCCGGTGATCTGTAAATATGATATGACACTTTCGGTTTTTTTCTTCAACTACTCCTCGAGACAAAGCGATATCTGAAGACGAATATCGCCAAGATCAACATCTTGCTCCTGGTCTTCGCCTGAATAGCGGACTTCTTTTATTCCGCTCACGCGCTTCAGATTTTCGGTAAATTCTTTAACAAACGCCTTTCCTGACGTGTCGGTCTTTACCGTGAGGATCGCGCAATCGGTCGGAACAAAATTTTTTTGCTTGCGCCCATCTTGGATGGTTCGCATCAGCTCGCGAAACATCCCCTCTTTTTTGAGTTCGGGAGTAATGATCGTATCAAGTACCACTCTCGAACCATTGGCGCCGGCGCCATTAACGAACTCTATCTCCTTTACATTGATCTCATCGGCAAGAATTCCCTCGACTTTGTCCCACTCTTTCGGCTTTTCACCGCCATGCCCGATGGTTAGCTTCCGGAGCGGCTGACGAACCTTAATACCATGTCGCGCGCGCTCCATAAGCGCCATCGCCGCGAATGAACGTACGAATTTCATACTTACCAAGATTTCCTTATCGACAGAACCCTGTTTCGGCCACGCTTCCAGATGCACGCTCTCTTCCGTTCCTCCCACCCGCGCATACAGCTCTTCGGCAAGGAACGGCATGGTCGGCGCGATGATCATGGCGGTTTCTCCAAGCACATATCGAAGCGTTGCGAGTGCTTTGTTCTTTTCCTGAATATCATCGCTCTTAAACCGCGATCGCGATCGTCTTACATACCATGTCGAGAGATCGTCAACAAATTCACCGATCGCCCTGATTGCTCGGTCAAGCAGGTAAGTATTAAACGCATCGTCAACGGCGGCAAGCAATTCACCCACGCGGGCAACAATCCACCGGTCGAGAGCATTGGAGCTCGTGTCAACCGCCTTGACCGCGGCATCGCGATAGAGATCATAAAATGAAAGGACATTCAGCAAACGAATGACTATTTTCTTTTGCGCCTCATCAACCCCTTTCTCGGAAAAGTTGAGCTCTTCGCCGTGCGACACGGGCGACGAAAGAAGATAATAGCGCAAGGCATCGGCACTGTAGCGGTTGATAACGTTCATCGGCTCCGGGTAATTCTTGAGACGCTTGCTCATCTTCTGTCCATCCTCAGCGAGAATCATGCCATTGACGATCACGTTCTTAAACGCGCTCGTATCAAAAAGTCCGACCGAGAGCACCAGCATGTTATAGAACCATCCGCGCGTCTGATCCAATCCCTCGGCGATAAAATCGGCGGGGAAATTACGCTTGAAAATATCTTCATTCTCGAACGGATAATGAAATTGAGCATACGGCATTGATCCCGACTCGAACCAGCAATCAAATACATCCGTCACACGCGACATCTCGCCGCCGCACGCACATGTAAATTTCACTTCATCAATAAATGGCTTATGCAGGTCTATCTCGTAATGGTCATCATGCGGAAACGGAATAAACGGCAGTTCCATGATCTCGCCGTTTTTGATGAAATACGTTCCCTCATCTTCTCGAAGCGCGGCGGCGCCTGCAGTATCGAGACCCCGGGACCCCGCAACAAGCATCCATGCCGGGCTTTCGTGGGTAACAATAACGATATTTTTTCCGATATATTTTTCATTCGCTTCAAAAAGAGCATCCATCGCGCGCCGCCTTACATTGGTCACGTTTTCCGCTCCTTGCGGAGCTTTGACGAACCGCTCGATCGTTGAAGAAAAATACCCTCGATACGCATCAACGCTTTTCCCCTCAAATTCACCGGCACCGATCTCACCCAAACGGCTGTCGAAAATAACCGCCGAAGAAATACCCAGTTCACTTGCGAGGATAGTGGCGGTTTCTTTTGTGCGCACAAAGGGAGAAGAAATAATAATGTCTATCTTTTTATCCTTGAGCTGTTTTGCTGAACGAAGAATGCTTGCTTTCCCATTCTCTGTCAGATGATGCTGATTGTCCGGCCGCGAGCTCATTACGTTCATGGTGTTGTTCTCCGCCTCGCCGTGGCGCATAAGATAAAAATTGTTTTTTGCGCCGATTCTTTTTTTAATATCGTCAACCGAACCGATGATCTCTTGTTTTTCGCATGCACCGCATTTCCACACAGGCAGGGGCGCGCCCCAAAACCGCGCTCGCGATATCGCCCAATCACGAGCTCCTTCAAGCCACTTTCCAAATCTGCCGTCCTTGATAGTTTCAGGAACCCACTGTACTGTTGCGTTTACTTCAAGAAGCCTGTCTTTTATCGCCGTAACTTTGACGAACCATGACGATGCCGCGTAGTTGAGGAGCGGCGTATCGCATCGCCAACAGTGCGGATACGGGTGTGTGATCTTTTCCTTAGAAAAGAGGAGGCCTTTCCCCGAGAGAAATTTTATGATCTCGATATCCGTCTTTTGGTGATCGTCTTTTGGCTTCACCTGCTCTCCCGCAAAATCTTTCACTTCGGCGGCAAACTTTCCGTCCATGCTGACGTGTTGCACGAACGGCAACCTCTTCTTTTTTCCGAGCTCCATATCGTCCTCGCCGAACGCTGGCGCGATGTGGACGATACCGGTGCCGCTCCCGGTTGTTACGAAGTCTGCCGGATATATTTTCCAACCATTCTCGCGATTTTCGAGAGAGATGTCGTTTGCGTAATAATCAAAAAGCGGTTTGTATCTTTTGCCGATCAAATCTTTACCCTTGAGCTCCCGTACGATATCATACTCGCCGAGAGTAACACGTGCTCTGTCTTTGGCAAGAATAAAATGATCTTCCCGCGCGCCCCGAAGCGCGACTTCCACATACGCGACATCCTCTCCGACCGCAAGCGCGACATTCCCCGGCAATGTCCATGGGGTCGTCGTCCACGCAAGCATGTGTGTTCCCGGCTTGTCCTCAAGCTCAAACTTCACCGTCACCGAGATGTCGGTGATATCTTTATAACCGAGCGTCACCTCCGTGTTGGCAAGCGTCGTTTCACACCGCGGACAGATGTGCATTGACTTGTACCCTTGATAGATGAGATCTTTATCATGGAGTGTTTTGAACGCCCACCAGATCGACTCGGTATAGCGCCAGTCCATCGTCCGGTAACTCGCATCCATGTCGATCCACCGCCCGATGCGCGGGATCGTTTTTTTCCACTCATTGTCATAGCGAAGCACGCTCTCGCGCGCCGCGGCGTTAAACTTCCCGATACCGAGCTTTTCGATGTCGCTTTTGTGCAAAAGTCCCAGTTCTTTTTCAATCAAGTTCTCAATCGGCAGACCATGGCAATCCCATCCCCAAATACGACGAACATACTTCCCACGCATGGTTTCATAGCGCGGGATCGCGTCCTTGATGATTCCCGAGAGGATGTGCCCATAATGCGGAAGGCCTGTCGCGAATGGCGGTCCATCGTAGAAAACAAAATGTTCCTTGTTCTTCGTGTTCTTCGCAAGCGATTTCGCGAAAATGTCGCGCTCGTGCCAGAACGCGAGAATCTCTTCCTCTCTCTCCGCCAACGGTGATTTCCGCGAATCGCGCTCCGTAAGATTTTTCATTCCGTTATCATAGCGACTTTCCGACCCTTTTGCAAAAATATCAACACGCGCATAACGAGTTCCGCGCCAACCGCGCCTTTTCATGCGCTGTAATATGAGAAGGTCTGCGATAAGGATGCCCCGACGTCTCCCCCGCTTTTCCACACGCAATCCCTACCGACCTTTTCTCCAGAGGTTCGTTTTAACAAACGAGATGACTTTTGCTTTCCCGCGTAGCCATGGAGCGCAAAAACCCTTGAGGCATAATAGTATGACGGTGAAAAGGGGTTTTTTGCGGGAAGGACAAGCGGAAAACGAAAGTGGCGCATTTTTCGCTAACCTATGGGGAAAGGGTCAGTGGGGCACAACTTCAAAGGTTCGATAGAACAGATCAAAATTGTCATACATCCCCGGTGCCGGCTGTGCATTATAAATCTTGTAGGTTATCACCCCGCGTTTCGTCTGCGCGCTCATGAGGATGTAATACCATCGATACCCGCGGTATTCCGGCTTATCAACTTCCACCACGATGACCTCTGCCGTAAACCCGCCGAGCCCCTTGATGTCTTTGACAATGCGCGCCTTCCCGCCATATTGCGGCGCGTCAAATTTTTTTTCTATCTCGCGAATCATCTGGTCTTGCGTCAAGCCGCGTCCGAGAGGATACGCTTCTATGCGATAGGTCTCGTAGGATTCGTGCGTCTTGGAAGAAGGTGTGCTGATTTCCTCGCCAAAACTCATGAAATCGCTCTGGTCACCCTCGTCGGCAGATTCCGCGGAAGAAAACACTCTCCACTCATTCGGGTGTCTCACCGTATAGGAATACCGTTCGTTCATATACGTCCCCCAGGAAAGGAGCTTCAATTCTTCTTTGATTCCCCGGCGTCCGGCGACCCCAAAGACAGAGCGATATCAAAATGCTCTTTGGCTTTCTCGCTTTCTCCGGTTCGCGCATATATAGTGCCCATATTTTGATGCGGAAGATACCAATGTGCATCAATCTCGACCGCTTTCTCAAAATACTCAAGCGCACGGGGATACTCTTCCTTCTCTTTGAACAAAGCGCCCAGATTGTTGTACGCTTTCACGTAAGACGGGTCTCTCTCAAGCGCCTTATTCCAATACTCTTCCGCTTGCGGATAATCGCCCATCTCGCGATAAACTAATCCGAGATTGTTGTACGATTGCGCATATTTCGGGTCAAGCTCAATCGCTCGTCGCAGTTCGCGGACGGCCGCAGAGTTATCCCCGTAGGCAAAATACGCGAGTCCGAGCGCATTTTGAATATGCGAATCCTGCGGGTCCATGGCGTTGGCAATCAGCGCTTCCATAAGCGCGCCCATTGGATCGTTCGCGTCTTCCCGATAAAATATGGAGAGGTTCATATGCGCGGTCGCGTTATGTAAGTCGACCTCAATCGCTTTTTTGTATGACGAAATCTCTTTATTCTTGTCCCCCGATTCGCCATACACGATACCTTGGTAGTTGTAAAATCCGGAAAATCTCGGCTCCGTGGCGATTCCTTTGTCGATTGCAGCCTGCGCGGCGGAGAGAGCGCCATTATCGACGACCTTCTCTATCTCGGCAAATTGTTGCCGAACGGTCCCGGCCATTAAAGAGATATGCCAGTTCGGCACGGTTCCATTGAGGGCGATAGTGGTCTTCCACATCGCCACATCCGCAGAGTTTTTGTCGGGTGATTTTTCGCCGAGAATGTACGCCCGCCACACGTTATATATCTCCTCGCCGTCCGGAATCCCGTTGCCGTTGCTGTCGGCATTCTCCGGATCGGTCCCGTAAATATTCATCTCATCAATATTCGATATGCCGTCTCGATCGCGGTCGGGATCCTCGATATTTTGAACGCCGATTTTTATCAAGAAATCATGTGCGTCTAAAACGGAGTGGCAAAAAGAATTTTCGGGATCAAGCTCAAGCGCTGTAGTTAATTCTTGCCGTGCTCTCGTCAAGTAGTCTTCTTTTTGCGAAATACTCACCTCTTCCGATAATGTATACAGATAGGAACTCGCGAGATTGCACCGAAGTATTGCATGCTCACCGTTATGAGCGATTCCCTCTTGGAAAAGGGCGACGGCGCTGTCCGTGTTGCCTCGTCTGTTTTCAATCAGCCCCATTCCCCAATATACATCCGCGTTTTCCGCGTCAAGCAACCACGCCTGATTAAATCGCCGCATGGCGGTATCCGTGTCTCCCGCGTCAAAAAAGCTCCACGCTTGTTCAATCACCGTGGCAGAAACTGCTTCACGCGATGGTCCCCATTTTATCGCTCCTTCGATAAACTTTTCATCGGCTTTTTTTGCGCGGATGTTTTTTCCTTACCACCATACTTTGAAAGCAGACTGATGTCTTCGTATCCCTGATCTGTTTCCAATTCTTCATGCTTCGCTGTCGTATTTTCATAGAACTCCTGCAACACGCCATAAAAAGGGATGCCATTGGAAAACATCGGGGCCATCACCATCACTGCTCCCAACACAAAACAGCCAAGAACAAGGAGCGCAATAATAGCCGATCTGTCCATAAAATGAAAATGACTGATATTTTTAAGATACCCTCGCGCGCGTGGCATGGAATTCATCGTACGCCATCACGAGCGCATCGCCGTCTAGTTTCTTGAATCCGTCACAATCTTCTTCCGATATGACACCATTCTTTACCAAAATCGCCAATTCTTCAAAAATCAATTCTTTCAGCTCCGGTTCGAGTGTATTGCTTCTCGCGCCAAACAACAACCTCCCGAGCAACGACCTCTTCTTTTCCGGCGTGCTTCCATAACTCTTGTTTTGAGCGATGGATAAATATTTTTCCGCGAGTGTTTTGTGTTCAAAAGCCATAACCCATTATGATACATCGTATACAAAAAGTATACACGATTTTTCTCTTTGCAGGAATACTGTAAAAAAATATTGATAGCCGGTAATTTATTGGACATTCGGTGTCCAATAAATTACCGGCACTACATTTCGGCAGGCGCGGAGACGCCCATGAGCGCGAGCGCCTCCGAAATGGTTTGCTTGGCGACCTTCACCAGTTCAAGCGCGCCGCTGTTCACCTTGCCGCGGTCGTGTATGCGTACATCACGATAAAATTGACTAAACGCACTCGCAAGCTCGTAGGAATACGTCGTGAGTTTGTGCACTTGATAATCCTCTGAAATATCTTTCACCACCTCGGAGAAACGCAAAATCTTCACGACAAGCGCCCGACCGGCAGGTTCTTTGATGGATTCGATAACGCCGCGCCCGTCCATATTCTCCCCCTCCGTTTTCTTGATGATTGAATGCGCGCGCGCGTGCGCGTACTGCGCATAATAGACCGGGTTCTTCGCTGACTGCTCACGTGCAAGCGCCAAGTCAAAATCCATGTGCGTGCTGATCGCTTTCTCCGCAAAGAACCAGCGCACCACGTCGATACCAAGCTCGTCAACAAGGTCTTCAAGTAAAATAATCGTCCCCGCGCGCTTTGACATTTTTTTGCTCGTACCGTTTTCCTTGAGTGAAACAAGTTGAGTGATAAAAATGCGGAAATCACCCTCCCATCCGAGCATATTCTTCACCGCCATCATTCGCTTCACGTGTCCGTGGTGGTCCGCGCCCCACACATCGATCACACTATCGAATCCGCGCGAGAACTTATCGGCGTGATAGGCGATATCAGAGATGAAGTAACTGTTGCTCCCGTCGCTTCGCACGATAACGCGCTTTTCATCGTCGCCCCCGCGAGAAGTATCGAGCCAAAGCGCTCCCTCTTCCTCAATCACCATCCCTTGGACACGCAGTTCGCCAATTATTTTTTCGGCCAATTGTTGCACTCGAATGTTGCCATCTTCGGAATACCAGCGGTCGATTCTGATACCAAGCTTCTTTTCAATAAAATACTCGTTGGCTTTTTCGATCTTCCTGGCAAGGGCAAATCCTGCGTCTGCTTCGCTCATGCCGGAAAAGTCGGTCTCACCAATGAGCGCCTCGAGTTTTGTCGTCTTATACTGTTTTCCTTTCCCGAGCGCCGTTTTACCGAGCTCTCGTATCTGCACGCTCTCCCGCGAGTCGTTGATGTAATATTCACGCGTCACACTCGCGCCGGCGGCCTCAAGCACCCGCGCGAGAATGTCGCCATAAAACGCGCCACGCCCGTGGCCGATATGCAGATCACCAGTGGGATTTGCCGAAATAAATTCAATGTGTATCTTTTGCCCCAACCGAAAATCAAAATTTTTTCCGCGCCTGCGCGCGAACCGTTCGAATAATCTCAAAAGTGCCGTCTCGTTCAATATGAAATTAATATACCCTGGCCCTTCAACGCCGATCTCAATATCGGCACAAGCCGATGTCCTCCGAAAAGCGGCGGCAAGTTCTTCCGCCAACACGCGCGGTGTTTTCCCCGCCTGTTTTGCAAAAATAAGCGCGGCGCTTGTCATATAATCCGCGCGCACTCCCGCCGGAGGTGCTCCCACACGAAAGCTTCCGTTCGGTGTTAAAATGAATTCTTCAAGTGTTTTTCGTATCAAATCTTCGAGTTCGTTTCGTGTCATGGTTATCGGTTATCACCACTGCCACCAAGCATCCCCCGCTCCTTGCGGGAAAAAAGTTTTTCTATGTTTTTTCGCGCGATGTCGTCAAGCTCAAGACCGAGTTCCGAAGCGACCTGCGCCACGTACCAGAGCACATCGCCGAGCTCTTTTTTAATCTCCTCGCGTTTTTCCGGAGAAACCTCTCCACCGTCATCGCGAATCACTTTTTTTATCTTCTCGGCAACCTCGCCCGCCTCACCAACAAGACCAAGCGTCGGGTAGATATAGTTCCCGCCAACATCTGGATACAATGCCGTTTTTCGCGATTCTTTTTGATATTTACTAAAATCCATACGGCTATTGTAGCACAGTAACCGGCGCAAAAGAAAAGCCCCGCCCTATTTCTAATAGGACGGGGCTCGGAATAAGTAACCACTATCCCGACCACGCGATTTCACGATCCTTGAAGTGTTTCGAGAGTGACGGACCGCCGCCTGTGTAATGCGAACCGGCACCTTGTCCATAGAGCCGGTTAGGCACTTCTTGCGTCCTCTCAAACACCATTCGACAAATACGCTGGCCGTCATAGAGACGCTGAGGAACGTCCCTGGCCCGCACTTCGAGCACAACATGCGTTCCCGCCTTACCGCCGAAACCATTATCGAAGAAGCCGGCATAATGACTGCGGAACTCTCCCGATGATACATCGTAGGGAACGATCTCCGCGCAACAGGTAGGTGGGATTCTTACCCGTTCTTTGGTTGTCAGTAAATAAAATCTGCCGGGCGTCAACACTAAATCATCATTCCGCGGCCGCTTGATCGGAATCCAGAAATCTTCGACCTCGTGATGGCCGTTTCCCGAAAGATCAAGACAGGCAGTCGGATTTGCCTTTGCCTCGAAACCGACGACATCCCGGCTAAGATCAATATGAAAAAAGTACCCCCGATTAAAGATTTCAACATCGTCAAGCGGCATTACGCCGCCGTCTTTGCCGTGTATGACTCCATACTCCGAGTGAAGCGCCGCAAGCGCGCCATCCGAGAGCAACTCTTCCCGGTCACGCACGCGGAATTGCGTCATTTCAAGGCCGGGCGTGATAATCGTATTGAACGAGAGAGGCATGATCTCAAGATACAGCGGGCCGTTATATCCCGCCTCCGTGCGATCGTATTGCGTCTCATGATCAACAATGACCCGAACGAACGTATCGGTCCTTCCGATTGAACTTTTTGGAGAAGCAACCGCGGAGAACTGTTTCGCAAGCGCCAAAGACTCGTTGAGAGGAACAAGATAACACGCCCCGCGCGTCAGCATCGTTCCGGTCTCCTGAATCGCAAAATTAAACGGAGAGAAGCGATCGATTAAATCCGCCACTCGCTCGCCTTGCGATGGGAGCGCCGCCACATTCATGTGGTACACTCGATCACCAAGCGAGCAGTCAACCGTCGCCATCTGAATCTGCGCGTCGCTGATCGCTCCTCTTCGCGAGCGTATCATCGGGTCCTCGGCGACGCCTTGCGCGATACCTCGAAGTGTCTGCATGGGCAGTATCATTGAACATCTCCTTCTGTTGTGAAGTTCAAGTCTCCTTTCGTACTATCACAAAGCCATGAATAACGCAAAGTGTTGCCGATGGCGCAACATTTGATCTTTTCGTCCCACTTCGTATACTCGACGGCAGAAGGTCATTGTCGTATCGTTATCAACCCTATAAGGGAGGCAGAGAAATGCCCATGTCAACTGAGAATTTGAAACATGTTGTTCGAAGAACGTCGAACGATGCGATGATACTCGTGCTCAACACGGGGGCGATCATCAATCCAGAAGCGGAAGCTATGCTCCAAGCGCTCCACTCGCGCTCGGCTGGAGGAATTGCGCGTCATCTTGAGGTACTCAAGAGAGAGGGTTCTGAGCGATTTATGTCCTTGTTCTATGTCGGGTACGGACACAAGTCGATCGGCGACTGCGGCACGTGCACCATCTTCATCGAGGGTGTTTCGATGCTCGCCGCAAAAGCGATCCAGGATTGGCCGCTCTACTCGGGGCAAGAAGCGTCAACCCGATTCATTGATTTTGCCAAGCAGTCGTTTTTTGATCCAACAGATACGCCGGAAGGAACGGCGGTGCTCAATCGGTGGCGTTTGTTCTACCTGCGTGGAACCAGCGTTTTGCAAGATTTTCTCACGGAGAGATTTCCGAGACAAGCAGGCGAAAATGAGATTACCTACGAAAAAGCTATCAGGGCAAGGTCATTCGATGTTATGCGCGGATTTCTTCCGGCGGGAGCGGCGACCAATCTCGCGTGGCACACCAACCTGCGTCAGGCGGTCGACCACCTTATGCTTTTACGCCACCATCCGCTTCACGAAGTACGCGACGTTGCCAATGCGATCGAAGACGCTCTCAAGGAAGCATTCCCAAGCTCGTTCGGTCAAAAGCGTCACGCGGAAATGGAGGAGTATAATGCGATGCTTTTGAGCGAACACATGTACTTCACTCGTAATAAGTGGCTCTGTAAGGAATTCGAGGTCGAGAGAGACGGTGTCGACAGAAGACAACTCGGACAGTACGAACACTTATTGCGCCGCCGACCGCCAAAAACCGAACTTCCGCGAATCGTTGGCGAATGCGGAACACTGCAATTCGGATTCTGGCTTGATTTCGGTTCGTTCCGCGACGTACAACGACACCGGCCGGTCATTCAACAAATGCCACTGGTTGTTACGGACATCGGATTTGAACCGTGGTATCTTGACGAACTTCCTTCCGCGCTCAAGACGGAAGCGCAAAACCTCATTGAAGAACAAGATCGGGCGATCGCGCAGCTCAAGCGCGATGGAAATTTCCTGTCCCCTTTCGAGCGGCAGTATTACATCGCAATGGGATATCAAATCCCAAACCGTATCAGCGGGACCATTCCAGAATTCACTTATCTCGTTGAACTGCGGGCGACGCGTTTTGTTCATCCGACACTCCGAAAACGTGCCCGGGAAATGGCGACGGCAATGCTTAAATTATATGGGGACTACGGGCTAGTCCTTCATCTGGATGACGACCACGATCGCTTCGATGTGCGACGCGGCGAACATGACATCGTGCAACGATAACGGAAAACCCCCGCGAGGCAATAGCCTCGCGGGGGTTCTTTATTATGGTGAATCTAATCTTTTGAGCGTTATTTTATTTCAATGCCCATTGAGCGTGCCGTCCCTTCGATGATCTTTGCCGCGGCATCAAGGTCGTGAGCGTTCAAGTCGGGCATTTTTTTCTCCGCGATCTCGCGTACACGCGCCGTGGTGATACTCCCCGCTTTCTTAACGAGATTCTTTCCGGACCCCTTATCGACACCAGCCGCCTTCATGATGAGGTTCGCGGCAGGCGGCATTTTTAGTATAAAATCAAAACTTCGATCTTCATACACCGTTAATTCAACGGGAATAATGTCGCCAATCATTTCTTTTGTCGCATCATTAAATCGTGTCATAAATTCGCTGATATTGACACCGGCCTGCCCAAGAACAGGACCGAGCGGAGGCGAAGGATTCGCTTTCCCCGCCGGCGCCTGCAGTTTGATCTTTTTCATTATTTTCTTCGCCATGGTTTTTCTTTTTTATTTATTTTGATACACGCAAAGTTCCATTCGATACTACCCCAAGTGCCGACAATTTGCAAATGAAGCCGACAAGAGGTACGCCATAGACTATATTTTCTTAACCTGCAGGAAGTCAAGTTCAACCGGGGTCTCGCGCCCAAACATGGAAACAAGGACTTTAACCTTCCCCCGATCCTCATCAACCTCGCTGATCTTTCCTTCAAGTTCCTTGAATGGCCCATCATTGATCGTGACCGGATCGCCGACCAGAAAGTCAATCTTATGTTTGACCGTGTCGCTTTTCATCCGTTTGAATATCGATTCAACCTCATTGGCATCAAGCGGCACCGGCACGACCCCCGCGCCGACAAAGCCGGTCACTCGCGGCGTGTTGCGCACCACATACCACGAATCGTCGGTAACAACCATGTCGACAAGCACATAACCGGGGTATATCTTCTCTTCGACCTCGGTCCGTTTGCCCCCTTTTATTTTAATCTTCTTTTCTATCGGCACCATAACATTGAAAATCTTGTCTTCCATGTTGAGCGACTCGATGCGCTGTTTCAAGTTGCGCATGACCGCGTTTTCGTATCCGACATAGGTGTGGATTGCATACCAATTTCTCTCTTGTGATGGTTGTTGTTTTGACATATTTGTGTGCGTTTACGCTGCGCTATCGCGCCACTCCGATTATTTTTCCAAAGAAGACGATGAAAGCAAAGTCAAAGAAACCAAGGAACGCCGCCGTCCCCACGGAAATAACAATAACAACAATCGTGAAATAGATTGTCTGGTGGCGCGTCGGCCAACTGACGTGCTTGAGTTCCCCTTTCGTATCCCTAAAGTAATCAATGACTTTCATAACATTATCGTTCTTATTAAAAACCGCCCTCGGGGGCGAATATATCATCATCATACCCGAGCGGGGAAAAAAGTCAATGTACGGATTCTTTCTTGCGCCCTATCGTAGTGCGGCCGCACTACGATAGGGCGGATGGTTGCGCGGAGTACGCTCTCGCTTATCACGAAACACACCTACCACTATTTTCCACGACCGTGGAAAATAGTGGTAGGTTCTGCCAAGGTGAAGGAAAGGGTGAAAAAAGTGGTGAAGGAAAACACGCGAAAGGAACAATGGTGTCTCCTTGCGGTATTTCTTTGTGGTATTCATGCGCGGCGCATATCGATACCAAAAAAATTCCGGCGCACTCGCCCTTTGCGCTATCGCTTTGTGCGACCGTATACAACGATGGCGGGGGACAAAAAGAAAACCCGCGTCCAGAAAACTTCCTGAACGCGAGTGTCACATCAACTATTCTTAACGGGAGCGATACGCACAATATCAACCACCCGTTTCAAGGCGCCGGAAATTTCTCCGAGGCCGAAGAGTGTGACGGTCTTTCCTCGGTGCTGAAAGAACGTCACCAACGGAGTAAAGTCGCCGTCATTCGAGATGATAGCGATATCAGTAACATCGCTATGCTCGTCGAAGAGCTTCTTCGCGAGCGCGATCATCCGCGAATCGACCTTGTCCTTCTCTTTCCCTGTTCCCGCCACGTCATAGCGGGGACACGCGACACAATCAATTCCAACCTCGTCAAGGTTGCGAATTGTTTGATCTGAGAGAAATGCCCCGAGCGGGAGGAACGCCATCGCGACCTTCACGACCCCGATCTCATCGCGTATGGAACGCATCAGAGAATCGAAATCGATCACCTGGCCGGCGGGAACGCTAGCCAGTATCATGTTCTCGTAGTCAACGAGAACAGCAACCTTTCGCATTTTTCCCCTTTCTCCCCCCCAAAAAAAAATGCGCCCCGGCAGGCGCATGGTATTACCTGCCGGGGCGCAGAAATAACTTACTCCTCACACTCGCCGCACTCCGCGGCAAGCGCTTCCAGCCGCTTGCGCTCGCTATAGACCGGAGCGAGCGCCATGTTGAGGTGGCGCGCGAGAAGAAGCGCCTGGGGCGGGAGCTTCTTGTTCTCCCGCACTCTTTGCGGGGAGAGGGATGTGAGATACCACTTCCCGGCCTCCTCGCGGGCGTAACTGCAAGCCCCGCTCCCGTCAACGGGTCGGATGACCTTAAAGTCATCACCGTTGCGCACCGGCGCGACGGAAACAACAAGGAAACCGCCTTGGATGCTCTTCCCGCGCAGGTTGCGCGGGGGAACATCGAAGCCATACAGGCCTTCGACACGGGAGAGGAAGTCATTCCCCTCCCTGTTGAGATCGGTGCGGGCGGAGAGATCGCGGTCGCTCCTCTTCCCGAGCGGAAGACGACGAAGCGCCTTCCGCACCTCGGTTTCGAGAGCGTACTGCGCCGCGCTCTTCTCCTCGCCCTCTTTGGGCTGGTAGGGAAAATACGTCTTCCTTGACAGCCAGAAGGCACCACTAGGAAGCGCGCCGCGATGCCCGGACTTATACCGCTGGACATCGTCCCGCGACGCGATCGTGTACCGACCGCTCGCGAGAAGTGTTGGGACAATCTCCCGCGCAAACCGCGCGACCCCGGCTTCATCCGAAGTGATGGCCCGCACGGCAGAGAGAAGCCGTGCGTACTCAACGTGACGACGAAGGTTCTCGTCGCCTGCTTGCGCAATTTCGTCCATTTTGGACAAGATTGCGCCAACCTCCTCCCCGAGCTTCCGGGAGAGGGACCAATCGGCGATCCCGTAGATCGCCGCGAGACGCGCCTGCGCCTTCTCGAGGAACGCGCCGGCGCCTTCCGCCCACTCACGGCGCTTGTGCACCTCCGCCACCTCCGCGGCAATCTCCTCGGAAGAGAGCATGCTCTCTTCCCCGATCACGGGAAGCGGCTTGCTTCCCTGCAACGGCGGCACCTTCGCCACGGCCGCCTTCTTCGTCATGGCCGCGAGCAAGGCGGCACCGAGCGGGTTGAAACCGCTCACCTCGATAACTTCGACGCTTTTGGCGCCGCCATCTCTCCAATTGTTCATCTCTCTCTCCGTGCGGGTCTCATGCCCGCAAAAAAGTCTACCCTGCGCAGGATGCGCGGGGCAGTCCATCTTCTTTCCAGTCGGACCTCCTTTCTTTTAATTGTGATGTTCTGTGTGTCTAACCGCGCGCCGATCATTCCGATCAACACGCGATATTCTATGCTAGAGATTACACAAAAATGTCTATTTGTCAATCCTTTCCTCCCTAATTCAACGTATAAATGCAACGCTTGGTAAAATATCGAGCGTATGACAAAAAGAAAAAGATTTGGCGAGAAAACTCCGCTTGAGGTATTATTGGAGAAAACAAGCGTTGCAATTACTTATTGAATGTACTATTTTTTGTCGCCTCTTCTCCCCACTTGGGAGTCGGACTCCCAAGTGGGGAGAAGATTAGTTCTTTCTTAATCTTGATTTTGTCGCCACCTTTTTTCTCTTCACCAACCGGTTAAACTTCGCTCCACGATCAAATTCATTTTTGAATTTCTCAAAACTCGCCGCGCCGGGCGAAAATATGATTATTCCCTTTTTGCCGTCAACGGCGCGTAACGCCTCATTGAAACATTCTTTGAGCGTTTCAAATCGTTTCGGCTTCCGTGTCGCGGTAAAATATTTTATCGCGTGGAGTTTTTGAACCAGTCTATCGGTCGCCGACCCGGCAAGCAAAATAAGTCGCGCCACGGGTATGTATTTTTTGATCTCGCGAGCAAGCGGCGCAAAATCGAGATTCTTGTCGGTGCCGCCGGTGATGAGCGCTATGTTTTGCAGACGGAACCGCTTAATCGCCTGCACGACCGCATCGGGCGATGTCGCCGCGCTGTCGTTAATCACAATAATCTTCTCGTTGTGAAACACCGTCTCTTGGCGTAACGGAACTTCTTTGAGCTCACGAAGCATTCGTGGCGTAACAACCATGCCGGAATCAAGAAGTGTCGCCGCCAACACGGCCGCCATGAGATTATCAACATTGTGTCCCCCGCGCTCCCTTTCAAAATTTTTCATATCTACCAAGATTCGCTCAACGCCGTTGGATCGATAGACAAGCGTTCCACCGTCACAATATATTCCATTTAATGTCAGCGGAAGTTTTTTGCGAGAGAAAAAATAACACAGCGACTTCGGTTTGCGAGAGAGGAAAAATCGCGTCCATGAGTTATCATAATTAAGTATCAAAAAATCATCTTTCTTTTGATAGCGAAAAATATTCGCCTTTGCTCGCGCGTAGTCCTCCATATTCTTGTGCCGATTGAGATGATCAGGGTAGAGATTCGTGATGACAGCGATACTCGGACAACGGCGCGCGCTCGGCAGAAATTCAAGTTGCCATGATGAAAGCTCAGCGACAACCGGTCGTTTTTTGCTTCCCCTTTTCCCGAACTCCCGTAAAAGCGGGTTTGCAGGAGTATTCCCGCATGGAATAATCGTTCCGTATTTCTCCGAGAGCAGTTGCGCTATGTAATTCGTGGTCGTCGTCTTGCCGCGCGTACCGGTAACCGCGATCACCGGGCGATCAATAAAACGAAAGAACAAACTGGCATCATTCTCAAGTTGTTTTTTGTTTCGTTTCGCTATTTTTAAAAAATCACTTTCACGCGGCACAGCCGGGCCGACAACGATAATATCGTTCTTCATAAAATCATCTGCCCTATGTTCCCCAAGAACCAATGTGACCTTGTTCAGTCCTTTTATTTTCTTAAGAGACCCTGCGAGTTCGAGCTTGTTTTTGAGATCGGTTATCGTAACATGGGCGCCCTGAGACAGGAGCCAACGCGCGGAAAACACTCCGCCGCCAAACATGCCAAGTCCCATCACTAAGACTTTTTTGTCTCTAAGTCCTGTCCCCATAGATCACGGAAATATCTCAGACTATTCTTTTTCATCAAGAAGCACGTCGTCAATGCGACGCACAATATCATCAATGCTATAATCGGTTTTTACGATATACCCTTTGACACCAAGCTCGAGTCCTTCACTTATTTTTTTGATGTCTGACATCTGTGAATTGATGAATACCGGAATGTCTGACAATTCCGGTATCGTTCTTAATTTTCGAAGAAATTGTATTCCGTCCATGCCGGGCATAACAAGGTCAAGAAGAATGAGACCGGGGTGTTCTTTTTTTACCTTCTCTATCCCCTCCTCTCCATCACGCGCCAACACAACTTCGTATTTTCCTTCTCCTTTGGCCGTAATACCATCCTTAAGAACCTTCGAAAAGATTTTATCATCATCAACGATCAAGATTTTCATACTATTACAGTATAGCACCTTACTGTTTAATAGTGAAGTAAAACGTGCTCCCGACACCCTCCCGCGAATCAACGCCGATTTTGCCCTCATGCGCCTCGACGATCGCTTTGGCAATGACGAGACCAAGGCCGGTACCGCGCTTACTCGACTTTGCTGACGCTTCAAATTGTTTGAATTTATTGAAGAGCATCCCTTTGCTTTTTTCTGAAATCCCCTCTCCTGTGTCGGTAACGGCCATCACAATACAATCTGGATGATCCTTGAGCACGTCATCGCCATCTTTTACGAACCACTCTACTCCCGCCACGGATGCCTCAGCGGCAACGTTGGTTCCCTTCCGATGAAACAATGTCTGAATCATAACTTTGCCGCCGGGAGCGGTAAACTTAAGCGCGTTCGATATTAAATTATTGAGCACTTGAGCGATTCGGCCGGGATCGACAAACACCTCGTCGGGAACATGCTCACCAAAGAGCGAAGCGAGCTCGACTTCGTCACTCTTGGCGACCGTTTCAAAGAATTTTATTCGCTCCGCGATAATTTGCCGCAGATTTGTCGGCCGAGGATCGATATCAAACTTTCCCGCTTCCGACTTTGCGACATCCAAAAGATCATTCACCAAATCGAGCATATCGGAAGAACTGTCGTATATCATGTGCATATACTCACGAAGAGCGCCCTCGTCTTTGCAGATCGCAGCATCGCTATTAATGAATTCCCCCATTTTTTTGATCCCATCGAGCGGAGAGCGCAGTTCATGAACCATCATGGAAACAAAATCCTCCCTCATTCTCTCGGCCGCCTTTTCTCCCGAGACATCGTGAAAAATGATAACACCGCCAAGAGCTTCAATCCCCTCTCCGACACCCGCCTTGACCGGCGCCACGAATATTTCAAAGACTTGATCTTTAACGAGTACATCGGCAATAGTAAACGTCCTACCGATCTTCATACTTTCCTCAAGTCGCCCGCGCACATCAATGCTCCCCTCGGTCGCTTTGATGATATCGAAGATGGTCAGCCGTTCCTCCTTCTTAAGACCGGCAAGCGCTTTTGCCGATGGATTTGCCACAATCACGCGATAATCCCTATCTGTCATTACGATCCCGTCCCGAATGGTTTCGATCATAGCCGAGATCTTCTCTTCCTCTTTCATAACAGCCTCCCTGAGGCGGGAAACCGCACGCGATGCTTGAGCGACAATCTTATAAAGAATCGTCATTTCGTTCTCTTTGTAGAGTCCTCCTCTCCTATCGGCGACTGTCAAAACTCCGACAACTTCATCTCCAATCACGAGTGGTATGTTAAAGAACGATTGTACGATATCCTTTTCCTCGCTTGAAACGATCGCCCCGGTGGTGACCTCTTCCCTCTTTGTCGCGGAAAAATCCTTTCCGAGAAGTGCCGAGACCGATTCGAACATTCGCTTTCTCATCTCGTTAATAAAATCGGCAGAAACAGGATTTTTTAAGTCGATATTGATGAATACCTTATCCGGCTCAAGTATCATGTACGCCGAAACATCATATTCGATCAACTGCCCCAAAGAGCCGGTGATAATATCGGCGATTTTTTCGATATTGAGCGAGTAGCTTATCCGATCACCGAGTTCTTTGAGCACGGCAAGTTCGTACATTCGATGTTTCGTGTCCTCCTCCTTTCTATCAATCTCCTTTCTCAAACTAAAGTTCCACCAAAGAGAAAAGACTACGACAACAGTCGAGAACAAAAAAATTATAAAAATAAGAGCGGTTCCTTGCATTTATTTTGCCGCCGCGACCTCAAACGCCGGTCGATGCCATGCGCAAAACTCACTTGTAGCCACCTGGCTTGTTGACTGAAGGATACTTTAAGAAGATGGTCCCAAGCGCATTCTTTACGATCTGTCCTGACAGTTCAACATAATTATCTATCAGTTGTTGCAGTGCTTTGTCTGGTTCTCCGTTTATCTCAGACACACTCCCATCATCGGAAACGGTGAGACTCGGGACATTCCTTGCTTTTAAAACAGCGATCTCCGGGCCAAGAATAACAATCTGCTTCGCGATAATCTCCGACATGAGATTTTTGTACTGTTCGGTATTATCCATGATATTTTTTATTTTTGTTTCGTAACCGCAAAAAGCTTATTCCCCGCGGCGGCCATAATCACAAACCCGATAATATTGAGCACGCTATTGAGCATATCGGCGATATTCTCAGAAATGACCCCTGTCGCAAAAGAAAAGAGGAACCCTCCCAACATAAAGAGCATCCCGATGCCGAAAAAGTTCAAAACGGACCCAAGAACACCTCCTTTCATTCTCTTTCCATTGACGAGAACAACAGCAGTGGTAACCAAGCCAACGACCATAGCGCTTACGAGCGAATAGAAATTGAGAAGCAAATACACATTATCGTATTCATTTATCGGGTTGGGAAAAGCGCCAAAAGCGAAACACGGCGCGATAATTCCACCAAGGATTAGAGCAACTAGTTTTTGTTGTTTACGACTCATTTCCTATATTCTAACAAACCCCTCAGAAAAAAGTTACCCCCCTTATCCACATAAAAAGCCCTAAGATTTTTGATATACTTAAATCATGGTTACACAAGATTTAATTAATTATGTGAAAACACAGCTGTCAGCAGGTGTTCCTAAAGAAAAAATAATTTCAGACCTATCCTCTGAAGGAGGTTGGGAGATGAGTAATATTCAAGAAGCATTTGCTTCAATTTCTTCTATACCTGTAAGGCCCGGCAATGGTTTGAATTCTGAACTCGTAGAAAATAAGTATTGGTCAAAATGGATACCAGTAGCCAATAAATTATCTCTATACGGGGTTTTAGTTATGATGTTTGGAGTAAATCTATTCATTTTAGTTATTAATCCACTAGACCTGGACACAGACATAATGGTCATTTGCTACGGAATCATGCTTGTTCCTACTGCAATCTTTCTGTCATTTTATTTTTACGAAAAACGCATCCTTGCTAATAAGTACCGAGGATCGAATTCTAGACTAGACCCGTGGCTTCTTGCATTAATCACAATCAGGAATATTGCCTTTGTTGCTAGTGTAATACCCTTTGTTCAAATTATAGGGACACTAGTATTAGTGTTTGGATGTATTCCATATCTAATCGCCCACTTCTTCATGTTCGGCGCGCGAAACAAATCAATCGCTACTGTCTAGGGCAACAATTCTCTCCATCAAGGAAACAGCCGTTCGTTCACACAAATTTTTATCGGGATTGGTATTATCTTTTCCTGATAACTCGCTGAAATAAATTGGTTCGCCAAAAGTGACTCGTAATTTTCTTCGACGATTCCAAAAATCATCGTCTTTCATATATTCAATACCAGTGATACGAACAGGCACGATTGGCACTCCACTTGTAGCTGCCAAAAATGACACTCCCCCCTTGGCCTGATGAACATCTTCATCTAAGTGTTTTTTGCCCATAGGGAAAATGCACACACTACGACTGCATCTCAAAGCTTCAACGTGGTGCTTCAATGCCTTTTTGTAGTCATTTAGGCCAGTATAAGTTTGTGGAGCTGCTATGAGTTTGAAAAAAAGCCCGCCATATATTTTTCCTCTCCAACCAAGTCTTTCATAGAAGCTTTTTTCCCTTGAGACAAACACTAGAGGTATATGGCGTGAAAAGAAAGGCAGACAAGAGACAATGATAAGCGGATCAAATTCGTTTGCGTGGTTGGAGGCAAAAATTGCATTTGTTCTAAGCTTTTTTACATTCTCAACTCCTCGAAACTCCATTCTGAGTAAAATAGAAAAAATTACCCGGAGCGGGAACCATGTGGAGCGTTGGATTATATTTCCAGTCGTGTGATAAATCCTCATCTTGAACAATCTACTACACTTGCTATTCTACCATTTATGGTATAATAGCAAGTGTCCTAATACATTTGGGAATGAACGATTGTTGTTTTAATAGCTAAAATAAAATTAATAATATGAATCTATCTGTACTAATTTTCTTTCTTCATACCACCCTCGCAACCGCAATTGTGGGTGGAATCTTCGCCAAGAAAGACGGAAATGTAGCTAATTTCTTTGGGATTGGGTTACTTATCGAGGCAGTCGGCTTCGCTTCTTGGGCACTTGCCGTCATGATGCCAGACAACCTAGCCACTTTTGTAACTATTGGAGCAGTGCTAACACTCGTCTCATTTATCGCGTTTTTGCGTGCTGCCACTGATGACATTTCTCCTTCCTTGAGAAATTTCATTCTGGCAGCAGGGAGCCTGTTCGTGTTAGCTACATTCGTAGCAGGACGCTACATTTTTCCAACGCCGAAGTTTATCTCTGAGGAAGGACTCCTCATGTTTAACCTGGCGCCCTTCGTGCAGCTCATGTACATTACCATTCTGGTACTGATGGCGATTCCACTAGTTGAGAAAGTGGCGCGAATGTTTAAGGCTGGATATTCAACCTTTGTTAAGTTTGCACTGGGCGTGCAGGTCGTTGGAGCAGTCGTCCTTATCACCAGTGCCGACATACTTTCGCTTCTCGTCGCGGGTTGGGCAATTGGTCTCACATACTTTGCTCTCTGGACCACACTGCTCTTTCGCAAAAATATCTGGAGCTAATTTAACAAGTAGGCGGATGGACTCAAGAATGGCTCCTTTGCGGAGGAGTCTTTCTTAATTTGTATGAAGGTATTACTTACAGGCATAACTGGAAATCTAGGGTTTGAAATAGCGCATAGTCTCAACAAGCACGGAGTTGAAATTTTACCTATTGTGAGAAGTGTTTCCTCGTTAGAAAGTCTAGACTTATCTGTAGAAAATGCCATTGAAGCCGACCTCGCCGATGACAATGTAAAAATTGATTCTGGCAAAGTTGACTGCATCATTCACTGTGCTGGTAATGTTCATTTTGAAAAATCGGGAGACAAGAACTCTAAGATGATGCGGTCAGTGATTGATGCGGCCAAAAACCTCAATGTCCCAATTTACTATGTCAGCACCGCATTTCTCTGGCGAGAATCTGGAAGCAAAGAAGAGCCTCGAAACGCATACGAAAGCGACAAGCTCAATTCGGAAAGAATCCTGCGTGATTCAGGTATCCCTCATACAATCTTTCGTCCCTCGGTGCTGGTTGGCGATAATGAGTCAGGCAAGCTCGTAAACTGGACCGGATACTACATACTGGTAAGTGCGTTTTTAGAGGCAGCAAAAAATTCTGACAACTCAAAGATTAGATTCCCTTTACTAATTGGGACTTCAAACATGGTACCCGTTGATCAGGCAGCTGAGGCAATTTCCGAAACAGTGACTAATAGCATGCTACACGAACTGGTATATGTGACTAATCCAGAACCACCAAAAGCACAGTGGGTGCTTGATACTACTCTGGAGTTCTTCGGAATGAGAGACAAGTTTGAATTCGTTGATATAGATTTTGCAGACTACGAAAAACTAGAGAGAACGAAGGAGGAGGAAGCACTACATCTTGCCGGTAAGCACTTTAGTCCCTACTGGGCACTTTCTTATAATTTTCCTGAATCTGCTTGTGAACGAAATCTGATAACAAAAGAATACCTAGAAAAGACTCTCGGATCATTTCAAAACTTGAATGAAGTAAAAACTGTATGAACGATATTAACTACAGTCAATGCTGGGAAGATGTAGTTTTACTCAAGAAAGCTCTCGCCATTACGAGTGAGGACATTGTGTTATCAATCACCTCGGGTGGCGATAATACTCTTGCTTTACTACTCCAAAAACCAAAAAGGATTTTTTCTATCGACATAAATCCAATTCAAAATTATCTTGCGGAACTGAAACTACAATCATCGAAAGTCTTGAGTTATGAACAATATCTAGAGTTTATAGGAGTGTGTGATTCAGAAAAGCGAGAAAATTACTATAGCCAAATCTCCAAGCTCCTGTCTCAAGATGCACGTTCATGGTTTAGAAATAACATGAAAGTGATTAATGGTGGGGTCATTCATGGCGGAAAATTTGAGAGATATTTAAATGGGTTCAGGAAGTATTTATTGCCACTAGCACATTCCAAGCAAACTATCTCTCGATTTGTTAATCAGGGTAGCTTACAAGACCAAATTATATTCTACGAAAAAACGTGGGATACATGGCGTTGGAGGTTTTTCTTTAATATCGCAACTAATTCTTCCTTGTTACGAAAATACGCTCGCCAGACCGGAGCGACCGCTAATCAAACTGACAATATTAATTACCTGAAACAACTCGAAAAACTTATCTATCGTAATCATCTAAAGACAAATTATTACCTATGTTACGCTCTACTCGGAGAGTACGGAGAATCGTTGCCAGATTATCTTTTGGAAGAGATCTACGGCGAATTACAAAAATGCAGTTCTGACGCGTATAAATTCAAATCTGAATCCTTGTTAGATTTTCTTAAGAACACTGCCAGTAATTCTCTTACCAAATTCAATCTTTCAGATACTTTTGAGTTTTTAACTGTAGAAGAGGCTGTCAAGATTTGGGAAGAAATTATTCGTACTGCCAAAGGCGATGCTGTGGTTGTTTATTGGTGCAATCAGTTAGAACACATGCCACCGCAGAAAATAAAACAAAATGTAGTCTGCAATGCCGATCTTGAAGCTGAACTTAAAGAACAGGATCGCCTTTACTTCTATGGAAGTTTCCATATCTATACAATTACAAAATGACAGAATTACTAACCACAATTAAAAATTTTTACCTCTACCAAAAGGTACGTTTTCCAATCGTTGTTCTGGGACTCAGTTTTTTACCTGCGATTCTTAGCTCAGGTGTAGTCGTGACGGCACAAGTTGAACTTAAATTTGTTGTGCTTGCACTCATTGTGTCACTCGCATATCTACTGCACGTTAGAGTCATTGATGAATTCCGTGACTATGAGCATGATTTTAAGCATCACAAAGATAGGCCTGTACCGTCTGAAGTCATTACACTAAAAGAGTTGCACGTCATTGATTGGTTAGCAATTGCTATTGTTGCCATAGCATCTCTGTATGCGAGTTATCAAGCACTGCTAATAGCAACAGTGATGTTATTCTACTCTTATTTTGCCCGTAGAGAGTTCTTTTTGGGGTTACAGTTTCGGAAACACTTTTATTTATACAACGCTGTCAATTTGGTTCAAATGCTCCTTTTGCAAATTTTAGTTTATATCATTGCCAATCCGTCATTCTCTTTCACTGCACTTGTAACAGTACACTTTCTGTTCACTGCAACCGGAACGATAATCTTTGAATTTTTGAGAAAGGTTAAAAGTCCCGGTCAGGACGGGACTGGAAAAGATACTTACACTTGGTTCTTGGGTCTCGATAATGCACTGTTGGTCTATGCAACTTTTGCAACACTCAATGTCTTGCTGTTCGTTAAAACGATGCTCTTGATCCATGACACAATGACATACTGGATACCTGTTGCTATAGCGTTGGCGGTTGGCACGTTCGGTACTTTACTCGTTCATAATGTGCGAAAGAAGGAGAAGACAAACCAGTTAATGCAACTCTCGTTCATGGTGATGTATGGGAGTTTTAACGTATTGATATTCTTAGCTGCATAGAAAGTTGTTTATGAACATTGGAGGCAAAGCACAATCATTACAAAAACTCAAAGAAGCAGGATTCAATGTGCCGCCATTTTTTGTATGTGACGAATCATGGAGTGAAGATAGTATTCTACAGACATTGGACAAAAAATTATCACATACGAACTATTTTGTAGTCAGATCATCCGCATCTGGAGAAGATGGAGAACAAAAATCCTATGCCGGTCACTTTTACTCGGGAGTAGCGGTCAAGAGAAGCGAGGTGCTGGACGAAGTCAGGAAAGTATTAGATTCATTTGGAGATCTAAGCGGTTCAGTCATCATTCAGGAATTCATAGCAAGTGATGTTTCAGGAATAGCTTTTTCAGACAATGGCGAAGGTATTGTTGTTGTTAACGCTAGCTTTGGACTTTGTAAGAATGTGGTTGAGGGCAAGGCTTGCGACGAGTACCTTACGAACAAAGACGGGTTTCTGATCAGAGAATCTATAAACAAAAATAAACCGGTTTTATTCTTGCAAGATGGAAAATTGCATGAAAGAGATAGCTCTGAGCCGTCATTAAAACAAGTTCAGATCAAAGAGGTCGTTGAATTAGCAACTAAATCTGAAAGTTTCTTCAAAAAACCTCAAGACATCGAATGGTGTTTCCACGGTAAAAACCTGTATCTTCTGCAGTCTAGGCCAATCACTAAAAGCATTGAAATTCCTGGGCAAGAATATTTTGACAGCGCCAATATTGCTGAAAGTTACTCGGGCATAGTGCTTCCACTAACCGCTTCTTTTGCTAAGAGGGTGTACAAGATTGTCTACACTGACTTTCTTAGACTGTCAGGTGTGCCAAAGAAAACTCTCAAAAGAAATGCGTACGTCTTTGAAAATTTGCTTGGTTTCTTTCATGGCCGCATGTACTACAACATGAATAACTGGTATCGCATGGCACAGTTTGTGCCTGGCTACAAAAGAAACAAAGAGAACTTTGAGACGATGATCACCAGCAATCTAAGGAAAGAGATTGTTGCGGCCATAAAACCAAGCCCGTTGTTCTCAATTGCCTACCCATTCATTATTTTAGTAAAAGTGCTTCTCTTTAGCATTACAGAAAAAAGATTCAAGCGGTACGTTGAGATGCACTTAAGAAAACTTAAGAAAACTAATTTTGACCGGCTTTCACTTAATGAATGTAATGATATCTTTAACTTTTTAGAGAATGACCTTTTGCGAAAGTGGTATATCACCCTCGAAAATGATTTCTTCGTAATGTCATACTTGGGGATTTTGCAAAAACTATACCCTGAAGGCAACCTGCAAGACATCCTCGTCTTCAAGAGTAAGGCGACCGAGCAAGTGGGTTCTTTAGCGGGGCTGTCAAGAGAGATTCAAAGAACCGCATATTTATGGGAGGCAGTTCAAAGTGGAGATAAGAAATTATTTGAAGAAATAATAAAAAGCAAACCCGATCTCCAAACTCGTTATGAAAAGTACCTAGAAAAATTTGGGGGGCGGTTTGCCAATGAGCTTAAACTTGAAACTGTGGGAATTGATGAGGATATTCAAAAATTTATGAACGTCTTGCGTGCGTACGAAACTTATACACCAAATGAGACTGAGCAGAGTAAAGCGAAAGCAGTAAAACTGTCATTCTTCAAAAATATCTTATTCAACCACTCTCTTAAGAGGTTCAAAAAGTATGCCGCACAGCGTGAAGAGTTTCGATTGCTTAGATCAAATATGTTTTCAATCACTCGTAGAATTTTCAGGCGAGTTGGAGTAATTTTGGAAGAACAGAAGATCTTGAAAGATTCAGACGAGGTTTTTTACATGCAGGTAGATGAAGTTTTGGGTGTGGCAGTCGGACGTGAGATTCCTGACCTCTTATTAAGAATTGCGAAGCGCAAAAAAAGATTCCATAACTATCAGAACGAGACTCCACCATCACACTTTTTATCACTGAGTGGTGAAATGGTTAGTGAAAATGAACAAGCAGGATATACTTCAATCTCTGCCCGAGGGGTTTCGGCAGGGATTGTCTCGGGAAGAGTTAAGGTGATGAAAGAATTTGAAATGCCTGATAAGGTGGATTTTGAAATCTTAGTAACTAGACACACTGATCCTGGATGGACAGCACTCATAGCCCTATCGAAGGGGATCATAATTGAGCATGGCGGAGTTCTCTCACATGCCTCAATAGTTGCCCGCGAACTTGGTATACCAGCGGTGATCGGGGTCAGGGACGCAACTGACTTTTATAAAGATGGGCAAAAAGTAGAAATAAACGGCTCTACAGGAAACATAAAAATCGTATGAATATAAAACCGTATAACCCAACAGGCTTTCATGCAGAAAAAGATCTAGCTGCTTTTATAAGTGCTCTATATAGTTCAAATAATAGTTTTGGCTTCTTTTTTGATGAGTATAGGAGGGCCTATGATTTTTGTTGCGAGAGCGAGCATATTACGTTCCTTCCCTTATCCTTTTTTCAAAACAAGGAAATGGTAGCCCATGTAGCTCTCATTTTGGATGATCGTCTACCACGACACCAAGCGTTTTTTGGGTTCTTCGAGGTGGTGAATGACCTGGTGGTGTTTAAAATAGTATGGCGAGAACTTATCAGTCTTGCCAAAATGCATAACATACAAATTTTGAAAGGTCCGGTAAATGGAAGTGTGTGGCATCAATATCGTTGTATCAAGGAAGGTTCATCCGTGCCATTCTTTAAGACTGAACCAATGACGCCGTTGTATTACTATGACTTTCTGTCACAAGTTAATCCAACATCTGAAATTACATATAGTTCTGGAATCAGAGAATCCTACTCAGATATTCTCGCATTACTCCGGAAACACAAAGATGCTATTCATGAGCAGCTTAATAAGGGTAATTTCAAAATAGACACAACAAAGGAGATTGAAGCCACTACACTTCTTTCCATCGCTAAACTATCAGTAGTTGTTTTTGATGAAAAAAGTTGGGGGTACACAAAGCTTGATACTGCCGAATTCTCAAGACTCTATGACCCGAGCAAAATTAACGAGCACATCTACAAGCTATTTTTGCTGTACCACAATGACGTGCTTGTGGGTTATTGCAGTACAATGAGAGAAGGAATGAGCCTGCTATGCAAAACAATTTGCATAGCTTCAGAATTCCAGGGAAATGGACTGGGGAATGCTCTGGCACTTTCAATGCATGAGGAGGCAGAACGCGACGGGATAGAGAAAATCATGTATGTGTTGATCAAAGATGGGAACCAGGTCCATAACTACCCAACTGAAGATGTCGAAACATTTCGAAGATATGCAGTTTTTGAATACGAATTAACAACATGAAAATAGCACTTTTTATTGTCATTTCGTTTTCCCTTCTCACAATAGCGGAGGCATTAAAACGTAAGTCAGTAGTTTCAAATGACCTTTCAAGGAGATTGGCTCATATGGGTGCTGGAGCAATCAACATTGCTGCACCACTTTTTGTGTCACATGTCGCGATCATAATTGTGAATATTATTTTTGCAGGATTGTTGCTGGCAGGAAGGAACACTGGCTACCTTTCATCAATCCAAACCACTAATAGAAAAACGTACGGTGATGTTTATTTTCCACTCGGTATAATTGCTACCGCTGTAATACTCTTGCCAGACAACGTGACTGCTTTTCGGTACGGAGTGGCAATCATGGGTTTTTCTGATGCTTTAGCTGGCTATGTTGGTGAACGGTGGGGTCGAAAAGCAATTCCTATTTTTAACAATCCCAAGACATTGACTGGCGCAATCGTTTTTTATATTTCGAGTCTCATAATTACTCTCGTTTTTGCACCTCAATTGAGTTTACTCGTGTTTGTACTACCTCTTATGCTCACCATAATTGAGTTTATCTTTGTGTACGGATTAGACAACCTAATTTTACCAATTGTATCCGGATTACTTTTTGTCGCTTTGCTATAGTCATTCCCCTCGCCCCGTTTCCGCTCTCCATGCTTTTTCTTTTTTCGCGGGGATTCTTTCAAAAATTGAACGGGCGGGAAACAGGGCTCGGTCGGCTTTCACATGGAAAGGTGAAAGAGAGGCGGCTTCCAATGCGGGAACTCGTGTCATATTCTTTCTTCAGTGGTAGTCCATGGGCTAAAGGGATGGCCACCTCGGGCTATTTCCGCTAGGGCTACGAGTGCCTTGGTGCGCTACTTTTCCTCACGCTTCTGCTCTGCGCGGAGCGGGCGTTCGGGCAACGCCTCTGTTTGGGGGAGAAAACGATTTTCTCCCCCAGCTTCGGAGTCCTCCTCGCAGAGGTCGTACCGAATGTACTCTCTCGGATATTTGTGGTACACCGCTTGTTCTTTGACTTCGTTTAACGTTCCTTTGGAGTCCGCGCTCGCACAACCCCCCTCTTTTAGTTTTCATCCTTTCATTTGTGGTGTCGCTTCCGCGTTCTAGTAGCAAAAAGCCACTTTTGATAGTATTATTGGATCATACATAGATGTAAATACATGAACTACGCCAAGATTTTAGATGAAATTTTCAAACAATTTGATGGGCCAAAATTTGGAGTCAGACTATGGGACAACGAAACAAAGTACTACGGAGAAGGTAGCAGCGCCGATTTTACCATTTATATTTCAAAACCTAATGTAGTAAAGAAGCTTTTAACTGAAGGTGCCCTTGGTTTTGGAGAATCATACATGGATGACACCCTTGATATTGAGGGTGATCTCGAAGCGTACTTAAAACTGCGTCATCAGTTTAGACACGTTAAACCGTCACCCAGACTGATGTTGGCTAAGCTTTGGGCAGAACTAACAAAACCAAAAAAAAGAGACGAGCAAATATCCTATCACTATGATCTGGGCAACGATTTCTTCTCGCTATTCTTAGACAAAGAAACCATGTCATATTCTGCAGCTCACTTTGAGTCAGAAAAAGATACTCTCGGCAAAGCACAAGAAAATAAACTTCAACTGATTTGTGACTGGATGAATTTGCCAAAGGACTCACGAGTACTTGATTTAGGCTCTGGTTGGGGTAGATTTGCTATACATGCTGCTAAGAATCATGGCTGGCACATAAATGGAAACACTCTGAGTCAAAAACAGCTGGACTATTGTAGAGAACTTGTTTCAACGAATAACTTAAATGATCAGATTAAAATAAGTTATGAAGACTTTACTGCAATAAAAGGAAGTGAGAAATATGACGGTGCAGTCATGATCGAAGCAATTGAACATGTCGGGAAAGATAAGCTCGGTACTTTCTTAAAAGATATCAGCCAAAGATTAGGGAAAGGCGCGTCTTTCTACCTACAGTTCACTGGCCGGTACAAACCAAAGCCAGTAGATCCGTGGACACTCAAATATGTTTTTCCAGGTGGTCATTTGCCAGCAAAGAAAGAATTTTTAGATGCAGTAGAAGAATCAGGTTTGGTGGTTGAGAAGTTTGAAGACCACACTGACGACTACAAGAGAACTATATCTGCTTGGGTTAACTCCATTGAGTCTCACCAGAGTGACATTGAAGAAATGTTTGATAAGAAGTCCTTCCGCTTATGGAAATTATGGACTCACGGTGTGCGGGTTAATTTTGAAATCGGAGACATGAGTTTATTTAGAGTTTTACTAAGAAAACCATAAAAAGCCATTACCCCTCATGCTGTCCTTCTCGTGTGACCGTAAGGTGAACAATTCAACATCCCGTAGTCACACATTGAGATTGCAAATACCACCACCAATCGACCCGATGAAAAAGATGAGAGTAATACCGATGCGATCTTTCATCGTATCATGCCGCTTTCCTAGACTTTCAGCAATAAGTTGTCGCCGCCACTTACCAAGAAATTCGAGTCGCGTGTCAAAGAAAAAATCGTTACTGATAGAAAATCCCCTCCCTCGCTCAATACTTGCGACCATCGCGGAGAACGCCGCCGGGCTCTTCTAAAAATCCGCATCGAGTTGTTACGCCACCTCTGCCTGTCGCCTGACCAGTTCGGTCGCCTCTTCTGTCTCCCGCTTATCTCCGAGATAATACGATCCGACTGGCACCATGCGATCGTCAAACTCATACACCAAAGGAATACAGTACGGAACGTTCACATTTTCGACATCGACATCGGATATGCCGTCGAGGATTTTGATAAGCGCGCGAAATGTGCTCCCGTGTCCGACAATGACTACCCGTTTGCCGTTTTTGATTTCCGGCACAACCTCACCCTCCCAAAAAGGAAAAAATCGATCGATCGTATCCTTGAGGGACTCCGCGAAAGGAATGTCATTCGTGCGAAGGTGCGCATATTTCGGATCGTTGCCGGGATAGCGATCATCATCTCGACCGACCGCGGGCGGACGAACAAGATAACCGCGGCGCCACATCCGCACCCGTTCCGCGCCCTCTCGCTTCGCGGTATCTTGTTTATTGAGACCTTGCAAGGAACCATAGTGCCGTTCATTGAGCCGCCATGATTTTCGTCGCGGGATAATGCGCGTCTCCATTTCGCCGAGCACGATGTCAAGGGTATCGATCGCGCGCTTCAGGACCGAGGTAAAAGCGAGATCAAACGAGAACTTGGCATCTTTGAGAAGCCGCCCCGCCCGATGCGCCTGCATCTCTCCTTCGAGCGAGAGCGGTACGTCCGTCCATCCCGTAAACCGATTCTCCCGATTCCATGTGCTTTCGCCATGTCGCAATAAAACAAGTTTATTCATGATTGCTTTATTGTATCGCAACGAACCAGTGACGGAAAGCTCGACAAAAAGAGGCTGCTGGTTATTCATACCAGCAGCCGATTCATAAACCGGTAGTTTACACGCGGCACCATGCCGTTTTCGCCACGATGGCATCGGCAATCATCCCAAGCTCCGTAAGGTGCTTTGGATCAATCGTGTTGCCATTGTGGACATGCAGACACATCTCGATCCCTTCAAACGATCTATGGATAATCAATTCCCTCACATACTCGAAAAAGAACGTATGTTTCGGATAATTTCCACGGAGATCCCATACATAATGAGAAAAATTATCCAGTTCGCCGACTTTCACGCTGATGATCCGATCAGCGGATGGATACACAGATTCAAACTCCAAGTCATACAGTAACCGCAAGCATCCCCAACTATCAACGAGCATACCGCCAAACTTGGCAAAGATTTCATGGGTATCCATAACCTCCTCCTTTCTTTTCCGCGTACCGGTTTTTATAAAGCTATTTTCAGTATAATCCTTTATGAGAACAAATGGCAAGTGGATATGTGATTGCGGGAAAACCGTTGAATTTCTCGCAAAAAACAAAATTTTTCCAGGAAAATAACGTTCTTGTACCCCGCCGGTCATGCATCGTAATTCATTCTCATTCAATCTCACGACATCGCAAGTCGTGAATAAAAAGAAGCCGCCCTTTCCGCTTGCTTATCGGATCTCGTAAACAATGGAGACATTCGCCGTAATAACATTCTCTCCGACTGGAATATCGGTCGGGATGCCCATGACCCCCGCAGAATCAAACTCGGCCTTCGAATACATCATCGGCACCGGATAATAACCGCCTTCGTTGAACGAAATAATACGCACCAGTTTGACTCCCAGTTGCTCTGTCAAAACACGTGCCTGCTGTTTTGCCTTCGTTATCGCTTCTTCCCGCGCCTCATTGCGGGCATTATCGGGATTTTCAACCATCAGATTGATTCCACCAACATTAGTTACCCCTCCCGCGCCCAATGCGTCAACAACCTTGCCCGCGATTGCAAGATCACGCACTTTGACAACAACGGACTGCGTCACCTCGTACCCTTTTAATACTCGCACGGTGTTAACCGGAACAGGTGGACAAGCACCGCCCAAAGAAGACGCGTCACAAATCACCGGTGCCGTTATTTTTCTTTCGTACTCATATCGGGGATATATATTGTATCCTTCGTTCCGAATGTCCTTAGGAAGGATTTTTAGCTCTGTAAGCGATGTTCTAACGGTAGCAAGTTTCTTTGAAACTTGCTCTTGCGCCGTTGGCACGGCCACACTTTCAGCGGTGATGGAAAATGAAACTTCCGCGATATCGGGTGTCGCGAACGCCTTGCCTTGTCCGCTCACGGAAATCGTTGCTTGGGGCGGAGCATTTTTACCGATGTAGTCAACGCTGTATATGTTCGTCACCCCCAATATGATGAAAAGGAATGTCGCGGCACCCGCCACAACGGCGAACATACGCGCGGCAATTTTTTTCTCCTGTGTCCAATCTTGGTTCATAAATTTTTGTATTTTGTATTATCGTGTTCCAATAAAACGACACTAAAATAGATTCATGTTCATTGCGTGATGTGCCGCTATTATAGCATGATCCAACCTCAAAACAACAGACCGTACGCCATACTTAACATTAATATGCGCCGCTACCTATATTGGGTTACAGCGCGGCAAAAGTGGACACATCCAAGAGTTGTTTAAATATAATCGTTTCTCGTATTGTTTGTTGTTTCGATGGATGGGCAATGTGTCAAAACAGACAAAGAGAAGCTGTGATGAACCCCGCCACGCCCAAACAAAATCCGCAAAACGGTTGAGTTTGATTATGGTGCTGTAATTCTACACTTTGCTCGCACTTATTTTCAAAACAAATGATGTCGCACGCTCCGCGTGCGTGGTGGCTCTAAACTAAATCGTACGCTCCGATTCTGTGCCAACCCTAACAATTCCGCCAACGCCTCGCAGAGCCTAGGCGTTCCGCCCTTGCACAACCCCCTTCCTCTTTTTCATATCCACTGTATGTGGTGTCGCTTCCGCTTCGGATTTTAGTATTGCAAGATTACGGCGGCGCTCATCCGTGAGTCAGGACGCCCTAGCGGAAATGTCCGAGGCTCAAATGCAAATGCGCTTGACCCACCCTCCCGTTCGCGCGCAAGCCCGCTCGCAGAGGACGAGAGGGATGCGAGCGGGACTCCCTAGAGATTACATAGCTTCCCAAATTTCAAAAGCATCATCAACATCAAGTCCGGTTTCATCTACAATTTCCTGAAGTTCTTCCGCTTCGTCTTTCCCCAAATCTTCTTCTTTTGCTTTTTCAAAAACTTCTTCGTCCATAAATTTATGCTGGTAAATATTCTCTATACACTCGCACAGTCTCCATATAAATGGATTCAATAAGTCTTTTGGTTTGCATCTCCTCAATAATTCCTTTTTGAAGCAAAAGAAGTCTTACATTCTGACGAATACGCGCTTTTATTGTTTCGTTGTTAGTCCAATCAATCGCCAAGTCGCGCCTAATACGCTTCGTGAGCTCTTTCACAAATTCCTTTATATCAATTCCTGCATTCTTGAGATCGGGATTTTTTTCAAGCGTGTCATAAAATACAATTTCTTCTTCAGAAAGTCCCGTGTCTTTACTCTCTTGATCTAACTTCTTAATTTCATCTGCAATTTCAAGAAGTTGTTTTATTATTTCAGCCGAACTAATTACATTGTTTTCATATTTTTCAATAAGTCCTTCCAACAGCGTGAGCATTGTTTCGTAACGAGCAGTATTAACTCGCATACGAGCCCGAATTTCCTGATCGAGAAACTTGCGAACCGAATCAACCGCAAAATTGTGGTATTGAGATTTCTTTATTTCAGCAACAAATTTCTCATCAAAAATTGAAATGCTTTTCCTTTCTTGACCAGGAACATTAAACAAATCAACAATGCCTTCGGCTTGAATAGAGTCTTGCATCAAACTGCGAATAGCGCTTTCTGTTTCTTCGGGGAAAATAGCATGTGGTAATACGGTCTGCTTCCGTATCGCTTCGCGAATTGATTGAAAGAATTGCAAATCATTTACGATCTTCATAGCTTCTTCGCCCGGCATAACAAGGGCGTGTAGTTTCGAAAGTTTTGAAACCGTTCCTATGTATTTCATTTTTCGCTCATCAGACAAATATCCGTTATTAGTTATCACCTCGTTTATTCCTGCCTGCATAATTCTGACTAGCTCAACTCCTTTCTTTTGTTTCCAAGAAGCATAATCAACTTTGCCAAAAAATTCACCAACCTGTTTGTGTATTGTGTGCATTTGCGCTACAACTTCATCGATAGGAATTAGCGCATCATTTTGAATATCGGAGTCATACCAAGCAAGCGCTTTTTTCAGATTTTCAGCAATACCGATATAGTCAACAATCAAACCGCCTGGCTTATCTTTGAAAACTCGGTTCACGCGAGCTATTGCTTGCATAAGTCCGTGATTTTTAAGTGGCTTATCAAGATACATCGTATGCAGGCACGGCACATCAAAACCAGTTAGCCACATATCGCATACGATGGCGATTTTTAGAGAGTCATTTACTTTTTTAAATCGTTTCTCTAACTTCTTAACATCTTTCTCTGGCTGTATAACAGAAGCATACTCATCGATATTTGAAATGACCACAGCGCATTCCGGCGCGCCATTAATTTTTCTGATTGCCTCGTACATCAAAACCGCAATTCGGCGACTCATTGTCACAATCATTGCCTTACCTTCAATCGGTCTATTATTAAAGTGATTTACAATATCTTCTGCGATTTTATCTATACGACTCGGTACTCCTACGACTTCTTCAAGCACCGCCCATTCTTTGCGCATTCGAGCATTATCATCAGAGATAACTTCACCAAATACTGCGTCAAATTTAGAATCAATAAATTTATCAGCGAGATGAAGTGGCACAA
>Ga0210012_1000297_pt1 | contig 61619 bp, 47 predicted proteins | sample CryGeymeta201504_FD_183974 | JGI IMG/M metagenome (GOLD analysis project Ga0210012, IMG submission 183974) | Groundwater microbial communities from Crystal Geyser aquifers in Utah, USA - Crystal Geyser metaG 2015-04 (SPAdes) (version 2) | ecosystem: Environmental > Aquatic > Deep subsurface >... | reverse complement strand
TGTGGATAAACTTCGTGCGAATACGTAACTATTTAATGCAATTATGTCAATATAGGCTTTCAGGACAAAAATCGACCAATAATTTGGTGAAAATAGGTTACAAAATCCAACTTAGTATAGTTGCATTGCAGCTAAAATAATGACAACTAAAAATCCAAAAATTATCCATTATTCAACTTTTTGAAAAATGAGGGTAATCAGAGGGGACTCAATGATAAAAAGGATAAAACTCTGAGTTAAACCGAAAAGGAGTTTTTAGCGGAATTTTCAACGAATTTGCACTATTTGGAAGGATGAAAACTAAAATATCGACTTTTCGATATGGCTCGACTAAAGAAAGTACTCCTACTTGAAAATAGTGATATTTCAAGGAATGTAAAAAAGTCGAAAACGTTAAAATTGAATTTATGAACCCAAATTCGGACTTCGTTTCTAAACAAACTTCACTAGTTTTTACAAAAAAAGGTCATCTCGTACACCGACACGATTCGAAGAACCACGAAGTGCTTTCTTGGTCAAAATCTTTTTACGCTATAAGCAGTTCTTTAGTATAGGTAAAGTTCTAAGCCTGAGATGCTGGGGCGGAACCCAACATGACGAAACGATGTATGTGAAATAAGAATTATATTTTTCAAATAGGTTATTGTTTTTATTTATGATTCCACTCCAAAAAGTCGATTCTGTCGGTTTGCACCCTTCCAAATACAAGAATTCGACTATTATTTTGCTAAAAACAACTTTTCGAGGTGTACTCATTTATCTATTTGTAAAATTGAACCTTTTTTAAAAAATAATAAACTTTACAAAAGGTCTAAATCCGAATTTGAGTTTTGAAGTAGAATCAAGTATTGAAATTAAATCAATCTTTGTAAAAACTTAGTAAAAGAAAACGAATAATCATGTTTTTAGACATGCGCCTTCGTAAACTTGGACTCGAAATTTCGCATTGACTATTAAGACCGTACATGACTCAAAATCAAAAACTTACAGCTCTGATTCTATTTACACTGACAATCGTAGCCGTACTCATTTACTTTAGGTTTACCCAAAACTCAGAACAATTAATTGCATCTCCAATCCCACTAACGGATTCGGGTGAACTCTTACCAGTGGAGGTTTTTAGAGCGAAAGCAAAACCTTTGGCGAATAAAATTTATACTACTGGAACTTTATTGGCAAGTGAAGAAGCCTCATTGTTTTCTGAAACTAGTGGAAAAGTAACCGAAATTTATTTCAAAGAAGGAGAGTATGTTACCAAGAATACTTTACTTATCAAATTGAACGACAGAGATTTAACCGCACAATTAGATCGAATTGGTTTAGAAAAAACTTTTGCAGAAACTACTCTACGCCGCCAAAAACAATTATTTGAAAAAGGTGGAATTAGTCGTGAGCAATACGATTTTGCTCAAAACAAAGTTCAGGTTTTACAAGCTCAAATGGACGAAACCAGAGCAAGAATTGAAAAAACAGAAGTTCGTGCGCCATTCGATGGAATTATCGGTTTGCGTCAAATTTCAAACGGTGCTTACTTAAATCCTGGAACTTTAACTGCGAATATTCAAAATTTAGACGATTTGAATATTGAGTTCTCCATCCCAGAGAAATACTTTCGGAATGCAAAAGTAAATGATGTCATTCAATTCAAAGTTTCTGGAATAGAGACGTATTTCAACGCTAGAGTTTATGCTATTGAACCACAGATTGATATCAATACAAGAACGGTAATTATGAGGGCAAAATTCGATAATAGAACGGCAAAATTATTACCAGGATTGTTTGCTTACATCGAATACAAGCTCGAAACCATAGAAAATGCCATTTTGATTCCAAGTCAATCCATAGTTCCTGAATTAAAAGGGCAAAAAGTATTTATTCTAAAAAATGGTCTTGTTACCCAACGATCAGTTGAAGCAGGAATTAGAACTGACACAGAAGTTCAGGTTCTTTCTGGAGTTTCAGCAGGAGATAGTATCATCACTACTGGAATTCTTCAAATAAGACCTGGAATGCCTGTAAAAGTAAAAAAGAACTAATGTTCAAGTCTTTTCACGTATTCACAACTCAATCTACTTAATTACATTATAAAATGAGTTTATCCTCAATTAGCATTAATAGGCCTGTATTGGCTTCGGTAATGTCCATAGCTATTATCCTATTTGGAATTATCGGTTTTAGCTACCTTGGTATTCGTGAATATCCTTCTGTGGATCAGCCTATTGTAACTGTTGCCACAAATTATATTGGTGCCAATGCAGACGTTATTGAATCACAAATCACCGAACCGTTAGAAGAATCTATTAATGGAATTTCAGGCATTCGTTCCTTAACTTCCGTTTCAAGAGAAGGAAGAAGCACCATTACCATCGAATTTGAATTAGAAATCGATATTGATAATGCCGCAAACGATGTTCGAGATCGAGTTTCAAGAGCTCAAAGTGGATTGCCTCCAGATGTTGAAAATCCAATCGTTTCTAAAGCAGATTCAGATGCTCAACCCATTGTTTTTTTAAATGTTAAAAGTGACAGTAGAAATACCTTACAATTAACCGATATTGCAAATAATACTTTCAAAGAGCGGCTTCAAACCATTCCCGGTGTAAGTTCTATTCAGATTTGGGGCGAAAAAAAATATTCGATGCGTTTGTGGTTAGACCCATCTCGCCTACAAGCGTATTCCGTTGCGCCCATTGAGATTAGAAATGCCTTGAGTCGAGAAAATGTTGAATTGCCATCAGGTAGAATTGAGGGAGACAACACAGAGCTAACCGTTAGAACAAGTAGTAGATTAAATACGGTTGAAGATTTTAGCAATATGATTATTCGCGAAGAGTTTGGAAGAAAAATTCGACTTCGTGATGTAGGTTATGCCGAATTAGGACCTGAAAATCAACGTACGGTTTTAAAACGTGATGGAATTCCGATGGTTGGAGTGGTGCTTGTTCCTCAACCTGGTGCAAATAATATTTCCATAACAGATGAATTTTATCGCAGAGTTGAACAAATAAAAAGAGATTTACCTTCCGATATTGAAATTGGAGTCGGATTCGATATTACTAAATACATTCGAAATTCCATTTCTGAGGTTCAGGAGACGATTTTTACTGCGTTTATTTTAGTAGTTGCCATCATTTTTATTTTCTTACGTGATTGGAGAACTACAATTATTCCAGTAATTGTAATTCCTATTTCATTAATTGGATCTTTCTTTGTGATGTATATCGCAGGTTTTTCCATCAATGTACTCACCTTATTGGCTATTGTTTTAGCAATCGGTTTGGTGGTTGATGATGCCATTGTAGTAATGGAGAATATTTATGCCAAAATTGAAAGTGGAATGCAACCCATAGCAGCTGCTTTAACAGGAAGTAAAGAAATTTTCTTTGCTGTTGTATCTACAACCGTTGCCTTAGCTGCGGTATTTCTTCCAGTAATTTTCTTGCAAGGTTTAACAGGTCGTTTATTTCGTGAGTTTGGAATTGTAATTTCTGCTTCAGTTATAATTTCTTCTTTTGTTGCTCTTACTTTAAGCCCGATGTTATGCGGAAAAATTCTAAAACACCGCGAAAAACAACCCTTTTTATACGAATTAACCGAACCGTTTTTCGTTTGGCTGAATAATGCTTACGCTAAATCCTTAGCCATTGTAATGCGTCAAAAATGGATTGCGATTTTAACTATTGTTTTATGTATCGGTGCCATTGCCATCTTAGTTAAACAAGTAAAATCAGAATTATCTCCATTAGAAGATCGTGGAAGTGCTCGAATTTATGCAAGCGCACCTGAAGGTTCCACTTTCGAATACATGGACTTTTATATTGATAAAATTGTCAATTTGGTTCAAAAAACTGTTCCGGAATTAGATGGAATTATTACCGTTACAAGCCCAGGATTTGCAGCGGCTAGTTCAGTGAATTCAGGTTTTGCTCGTTTACTTTTAGTTGATAAAGACAAGCGTGAACGCTCGCAACAACAAGTGGTTGATCAATTGGCAATTGATGTTGCGCAATTAAGCGAAGCTAGATCGTTTGTTTCTCAGGAGCAGTCCATCGGAAATAGAAGAGGTGGTTTACCTGTACAATTTGTGTTACAAGCTCCGAATTTTGAAAAACTAAAACAAAAAATTCCAGAGTTTTTAGAAGCTGCTAGAACAAACCCAACATTCACTTTCGTAGATATCAACTTAAAATTCAATAAACCAGAAATTCAATTAGATATTGATAGAGAAAAAGCACGGACTTTGGGTGTTTCAGTGCTTGATATTGCTCAAACCTTACAATTAGCTTTTTCTGGTCAACGATTTGGATTTTTTATAAAAGATGGAAAACAATATCAAGTTATTGGCCAAGTTGAACGTCAATTCCGCGACGCACCTGTCGATTTAAAATCTATTACAGTAAAAAATAATGTTGGAGAACTCATTCAGTTAGACAATTTGGTGAAATTAACCGAACAAAGTTCGCCTCCTGCTTTGTTCCGATTCGATAGATATACTTCTGCAACCGTGTCTGCTGCTTTAGCTCCTGGAAGAACTTTAGGAGAAGGAATCGAAGCCATGCAAGCAGTTGCAGATCAAGTGTTAGACGATACGTTTACTACATCATTAACCGGCCCAAGTCGAGATTTTTCAGAAAGTTCTAGCAGTTTATTGTTTGCCTTTTTATTAGCTTTGGTTTTAATTTACTTGGTTTTAGCCGCTCAATTTGAAAGTTTTAGAGATCCTGTAATCATCTTTGTAACGGTTCCAATGGCGCTAGTTGGTGCTTTCGGTTCATTATGGTTATTCAATCAAACCTTAAATATTTTCTCTCAAATCGGGGTAATCATGTTAATTGGTTTGGTGACAAAAAACGGAATTTTATTAGTAGAATTTGCCAATCAAAGAAAAGATGCAGGACTTTCCGTTTTTGATGCATCAATTGATGCCGCCCGTTCGCGATTCAGACCGATTTTAATGACCAATTTAAGTACAGTTCTAGGAATTCTACCAATTGCATTGGCATTAGGCGCTGGTGCAGAAAGCCGAGTTTCCATGGGAATTGCCGTAATTGGCGGATTAATAGTTGCAACATTGTTAACCTTATATGTTGTACCTCCAGTTTACACTTTGTTAACCAGCAAAAAAGGTAAAAAAGAAGTGTATGCATAGGTTCAAAAAAATAAACATGTCCATATTAACATATAACTCATTAGGCGCGAGTCTTCAGACTAGTGCCAAAAATGCAAAAAAAAGTCTTCAGACTTGTGTACTTATTTTAGTAAGCGTTGCGCTAACAACAAACCTAAAAGCGCAAGAAAAAATCACTTACAAACAATCGCTACAAATCGCCTTAGAAAAAAACTTCAATATCAAAATAGCAGAAAATACAGCCGAAATAGAAGCAAAAAATAATTCCTTAGGCAATGCAGGATTTCTACCAACAATAAATCTAAACGCAAGAAAATCGACAAGTAGTTTAAATTCAGAAATTGAATTATTTGATGGAACAAAAATTAACAGAGACGGAGCACAGACAAAAGTTCTAACAGCAAGTCTAGACATGAATTGGCGCTTGTTTGATGGAACTCGTATGTTTATGGCATACAAGCGATTAGGAATCTTATCTGAGATTCAAAAAGAAGTTTTAAAATCTCAAATTAATGCCACTTTAGCGGAGGTTTCCTTAACCTTTCAACAATTACTTAGATTACGAGAAGCTGTTGATATCTTAGCACAAGGACTGAGGATTTCTCACGAACGGTTACAGTTAGAACAAACGAAATTAGAAATTGGTACAGGAAGTGAATTAGAAGTTTTACAAGCTCAGACTGATTTAAATGCCGATAGTTCAGCATTTATGCGTCAGGAAATTCAATACACTTCCTTAAAACTTCAATTTATCGGCTTGCTTAGTTTACAATCAAAATCGTTAATTGAAATTCAAGACGAAGAATGGAAATCGTATGAGTTCAGTATTGATGATGTATTGTTGAAAGTTAAAAATCAAAATCCAGAATTAAAGCGGTTACAGCTTCAAACGAATGAACAACAAATTGTGATTCGTCAAATTCAAGCAGAGTATTTACCTGAACTTGATTTTAATGTAGGTTATGCTTTCAACGATCAGGAAGCAGAAGCGAGTCAGTTGCGTTTCTTAACAACTCAGGGCTTGAATTACAATTTCACAGCAAGACTAAATGTATTTCAAGGTTTCAACCAAAAAAGACGAATTGATAATGCAAAATTGGCTATGAAAAACAATGATATTCGGTTAATGCAAACTGAAATGTTATTGGAAAATCAAACAATGACAATTTGGTTAGCTTATGTTCAAAGTAAATCGATATTTAAGCTTGAAACCACCAATTTTGATGCAGCTGAAAAAACATTGGGAATCAGTAAAGAAAAATATAATCAAGGGCTTATGAGTGCGGTTGAATTCCGAGAAGCGCAAAGAAACTGGTTAAACGCACGCTTGCGACTTTTAAATGCCGAATTTGATGTTAGGGTAAATGAAGTTGAATTAATGCGATTAAGTGGTGACTTTGTGAAATAAATATCAAGCGTCAACTCATTAATAAAAACATTTTAGCTGTTAATTGATTCTTTTAAATATTTAATAATCAGAGTTCGAGTTAAGAAATAAATTAGGGGGCCACTCCAAAAAGTCGATTCTTTCGATTTTCACCCTTCCAAATCCTACGAATCCTACGAATAGTTTGCTAAAAACTACTTTTCGGAGTACTCTCAATTAGTAAAATAGTATAAAACGTTCGTTATTTGTCTTCATAGTACCTACTATCTAACTGGAATGTTGAATGTTTGTCAAATTGGGAGTTAATTTATTGGTTCCATTTTCAATGAAATAACGTTTCACTTGTTTTATTCTTGGTATTCGCAAAGAAAAGTACACGATTTCTTATCCCAAACTCAATTAAATAAAAAAAGTAACCCACAGGTATTCATTTTTTAAATGCAAAGTTAATTTTTGGGTACTCTGAAGGTATTTATCCCAAAACCGTAAAAAGGTTTTTCGAATGTAAAATCAATAATTTAAGATATGGAGGAATTAAACATTTATAGACGGTAATGGTATTGATAATTAATTACTTAGTACACTATATAAATTTTTATTGTTGGTTTCAGGTGTACAGTAGCTCCAAATTGAGAAAACAGCAAAGAGATTCCGTTTCTGATAGAAAATTAAACTCAACTTTTTGTTCATTGAAAATCTATTTGTAGATTCTTTTAAACCGTTTACTCAGGTGAAACTTAAGTAAAAAATTCTTAAGCAAAAGGGTAAAATTGAACAAGTAGATTAGATTAGAATAGGAACAATCAGTTATGAGTGAAAAAAAAAATAAGTATCATAGAAATGCTCAAGTTCGAAATGATTCAAAAAAACCATTCAGAGTTTGGTTGATTAAAAATGGAAATATAGTAGTTCCTGGAATTAGTAATGCAAGTGGTGATCCCGTTGTCGGTTCTAAAGGCAGTTTAAATGGGTATCCTTCAGTTGCAGATTTAGTGGATCATCCTACAAGTGGAGATTACTCGTATCGGTTTGTTTTCGAAGAGTTGTTAAGCCATGATTCATTGTCAAATTGCGAAGGAATTTCAATTAGTTTAGGTGAATCTTCAAATCCAGTATCTATGGAATATCGAGTTCATCAAATTTCTCCATCAAAAAAAGAACTTCAACTCGAGTATTATTTTAAAGAAAGTCACCAACATTCAAAAAATGCGATTATAACACATATTGATCCAACTGTTAAACATCCCGTCGGTGGCGGATAAAAAATCCATTCATGAAAAAACTCATTTTCTTTTTTACGAGTTTAATAGTAGTACTACCACTGAATATTTTTGCACAGGGGCAGTATTTATTTCAAAAATATCCACCCGAAGTTTATAAACTAAATCCACAAGTATGGTCAATCAGTTTAGATTCAACTGGTTTAATGTATTTTGGAACTACAGCTGGAATAGTCACTTACGATGGTGTTCGTTGGCAATCTCATATCCCTTTTAAGAAACATTCAGCAATAATTAGAGCTTTGAATTATGATGTTAAGAAAAAAAAAATGTTATTTAGTGGGGATGATTATTTTGGGTGGTTAAAACAGGATTCTGTTGGAAATTTGGATTATGAATATATCTCGGATCAGTTTCAATTTGAAACTCCATTATCAAATGTATTGTACATTAATCAAATAGATTCGGCTGTTTTCTATCAAGATATCAAACAGACTTTTACCTATTCGAATAACAAGATTTCGTCTTTTTTAAATGGCCGGAAAATTAACAAAAGTTTTGAGTTTAAGGGTGAATTGTGGATTCGGGATTATATAGGAGGTTACGGCTATTTTAAAAAGAATACAGATTCTCTTATTTATGTTGATTCAAAAGATCATTTTATTGGAAGATCGGTTTATATTCAAATCCCATTTCAAAATAAATTATATTTTTTCCCAGCTAATGAATCTGTAAAATATTGGGATGGATCGAAAATAAACAAACTTTCTGGTGCTTTGAACGACTCTCTTCGTTTACATACCGTTTACCGAGCAAATGTAATGAACGACACATTGTTGGCTTTAGGTACATTATCAGCTGGCGTTTTTATCATAAACAAAAATCATGAAATGGTAACTCATTTAACAGAAAAAAATGGATTGTTAACCAATGTTGTCTATGAATTATTTTATGACAGAAATCAACTTTGGGTTGGTCAAGATCAAGGAATTACACGGTTTCAAATTCCTTCTTCCATTGTTCAACTAACAGAAAATGAGGGATTATCAGGAATAATTACTGCCATTTCTAGCAATAATGAGACCGTTTATGTTGGAACAAGTCTTGGTTTATATGAAATTAATGGTGAGTTAAATAGTTCTGTTAAAAAAGTAAGTGGAATTGATAGAGTTTACGACATCCTGAACTTAAACTCTGAATGCAGTAAAGTCCTTGTCTCAACAATTCAAGGTGTTTTCCAAAAAGAGAATAACACTTGGCAGAAAATCAAAACGGAGCAAATTCAGCACCTTGAACTACTTGAAAAGAATTTAATGGTTTGGGCTACTAATCAAGAATGGGGAATTTGTGATAGCGAATTTAAAAAACAACGGTTTACAAAAAAAATAAGACATGCTTTACGCTTAGTTTATACCTCAGCTCAGAAACTTTATTTTGTATATTTAGATGGAACAATCGAAAAAATAAATACAAAGACTGCAGAAGTTGATTGGATCTTTAACGTTGATTCTTTTACAAGAGTAAAAAATCCCAATGAAATAGTTTTGCTTGAAAATGAATTATTAATTGGTTTTCAAAATGGATTTTTAGCTTTGGATAATTCAACAGGGAAGCCTGTAAAAAAATCAGCTTTTGAATCATTAAAATCTGTAGGTTCAGTATTTCATTTTTTTCTTGAAAATGAAAAGCAACTTTGGGTACAAGGGCATCACAATTTACTTAGGTTTACAAAAAAAGAAACGAATTGGATAATAGAGTCTATTCCTTTTACTCAAGTAGCCTATGATCAGGCGGTTAATGGTATAGTTCGTAATAAAAACGGTTTATGGCTAAGTACAACCAAAAACCTGTGGAGATTTGATCCCGAAAATCTTCCGGCGCCAATTCCATTTAGCACAAGAATTGCAGAAATCCGCTTAAAGAATGATTCTTTGTACCGTGTTGGTTTTGGAGGATTTCCCGAAGAAAATATTTTTTCGTATCAAAATAATGAACTAAGAATTCGTTTTGCAGCTCCAATTTTTTGGGATGAATCCAGAACTCAATACAGATACAAATTACTTGGAGAATCTGACGAAAATTGGAGTCAATGGTCTACAGAGTCACAGAAAGATTATACAAATTTGTTTGAAGGTGAGTATTCCTTTATAGTTGAAGCAAAAGATGCGTATGAAGTTATCGGCAAACAAGCTGAATTCCACTTCTCAATTTTGCCTCCTTGGTATCGTACTTGGTGGGCATTTTCACTTTATCTTATAGCTGTTGGATTCACTTTTTATGGCATATATTCTTGGAGAATTACTCAAATCATGAAAGAAGTTAATCTTAGAAATAAAATTGCTGGCGATTTACATGATGAAGTGAGCGCAACCTTAAGTAGTATTTCTTTTTTTGTAAAAGCGCTCAGTTTAAATAAACCTGACCATGAAAAACAACGATTTGTTGACTTAATTGCCGAAAGTGCATTGGATGCAAAAGAGAAAATAACCGATATTGTATGGGCAGTGAATCCAGAACATGATAATTGGGAAGCTTTTCTTTCGAAAATTAAGCGTTATAGTGCAGATATTTTCGAGAGCGCTGGAATTAAATTTAATTTAACAATACCTGAAAAAATTGATGCAAAATTACAGATGAATCATAGGCATCAACTTTGGCTAATTATAAAAGAAATTATTACCAATATTGTGAGACATGCAAACTGCACTCACGTAAGTGTTCGTTTACAACTAAATCAAGAACGAATTTTATTAACAGTTCAGGATAATGGAAAAGGAATTCCTGAAAATAAAATGAAGGGTAATAATGGACTAAAAAATATTCAGAAACGGACAAAAACTTTGAATGGATCAGCTACTTTATCATCAGATAGTACATTTGGAACACGATGGGATATTCAAGTTCCTCTCGAGTAATCAGGATGATTTATTTGCTTGTATTTTGAGTTCGGGATTAGAAATTAAAATAAAAACAGGTAACCATAAAAATCATTCTGGGCTTGACCCAGAATCTTCGCCTGATGAACAAAGAACATCATGTACTACTAACGGTAAAACGACGGGTTCTTTGTTTTTTCTTGTTTATGGCTTAAAACATATCGCCCCAATTTTTATTCCGAACCCAGATTAATGATAATTATCTCAACTTGAGGAAAAACGGCATAAGTATGCAGTGTTACTAGTTATAGAGAAGCTTTATTTTAAAAGCATAATTCAATTAAACATACAAAAAAATGATTTCAGTACTAATAGTAGAAGATAATAAGTTTATGCGCGAAGGTTGGGAAACCTTTATAAATTATGAAGATGACATGCATGTGATTGGATCATTTGAAAATTGTGAAGATGCTTTAGAAAGTTCCGATTTACAATCCGCAAATATCATTTTGATGGATATTGGTTTGCCAGGAATGAGTGGCATTGAAGGAGTTAAGGAAATAAAAGAACGGCATCCTGAAATCTCAATTATAATGGCAACTGTTTTTGATGACGATGCGCATGTTTTTGAAGCACTAAAAGCAGGTGCGAATGGTTATTTAATGAAAAAATCGACTCCTGAGGAATTAATTAAAGCTATTCGTGATGTTCAAGCTGGAGGTTCTCCTTTAACTCCAAATGTTGCAAAAAAAGTATTGGACGTGTTATATAAAACTGATAAACAAGGAGTAAAATTAACGAATAGAGAGCATGAGGTTTTAAAAGAGTTAAGTAAAGGAAAATCGTACGCAGCAATTGGTAAATCTATTTTTCTATCCGAAGATGGAATTCGACATCACGTTAGAAATATTTATAGAAAATTACAGGTAAACAACAAAACCGAAGCTGTTTCATTCGCATTCAAAACGGGTTTGATTTCTTTGTTAATTAGTTGTTTACCATTTTTTTAATAAAAATAGTTCAACATTTGAGTTCACTCCTAAAAGTCGATTCTTTCGATTTTTACCCTTCCAAATCCTACGAATTCGACGAATATTTTGCTAAAAACTAATTTTCGGAGTACACTCACATTTGAGTTCATAATTTAAATTTGTGTTGCTTTGGTCTCGAATAGAAATTAGTGTGAAATCTGAGGTCGAGAAATGTATAGGAATCAAATAACGGATATAGAATCTTGGCAAAAGGAACCAATATTTTGAGGTTATTTTTTAATTGAATTGTAGAAAAGTTGAATAAGGGTTTTGATTTTGATATGTGCTAAATGAAATAGAGAATAAGCAAAAAAAACGCCCGATTGTAAAACCAACCGGACGCAAAATCAAAAAAGCCAACTAAGAATTCAAAACTAAGAATTCAAAATTTCATTTACCAGACCATCATTTTCATGCAGAAAACAGAACCTCCGCTTTTTAAAAACTCTTCTGTTTCAACTTCATGCACTACAAATCCTAATTTCTCCAACTCAGCATTCACTTCAACGCATCCTTTTTGAATCACCACATTTTTTCCATTTGGGCAAGTTGCATTGCAAGCGAATAATTCTGCGCCTTCGTATCTATTTGCTTCAATCACATTTTTGAACAATTTTTTGATAATTGCTACGCCTTCAGGTTTGAAAGCCTCTGGGTAAATCAAAACGGTTTCACTGTTTAATGAACAAAAACAGGTATCGAGATGATAAAAATCTTCGGTTATTAATTCAAAAGCTACAATTGGAATCCCAAATTTTTCGCTAACCGTATCGTAAGCAGAAAGGGAAGAGCGGTAGCCGTAACCGCCAAATAAAATACGTTTTCCATTAATCCAAATTGCATCGCCCATTCCTTCAAAATCAGTCACTTTTTCGGAGTCCATTTGATGAATGGTATATCCGTTCGATTCGTACCAATTTTGAATAAACCCAACTTCTTGTTTACGCATATCAGAATGCATAATACTCATCAACACTTCTTTTTTTCCATCTTCGCTTAAAAAAGGCAAACTTTGATTTGCGCAAAATACCATATCAGGTAAACCTTCGGCTCCAGGAATAGGATGAACGGTTAATCCGGCCGTTTCGTAGATTTTTTTAATGGAATTCCATTCATTCATAGCCTTTTGTTTGTCAACTTTTCCGATATTTCCCTGCATGTGCGGATTAATCACATAATCTACGCTGAAATAAGTAGGCTCAACCATTAATAAACTTTTTGGTATCGGCATAGTTGGAATTTCAGCTAAGGTAAAATCGATTTGATCGGCAGTTGTATAAATTTTTGACATAGGTTTTCTCAATAAAAAATTAGGTTTGGGAAAATTATTTCACAAAGATAATTGGATTCTCAATCTTCTGAAAGCGTTTTTTCATGATAATAACACCAGAAATAATATCTCAGTTAGCTCCCTTAGAAATGAAAGCAAGACACATTGTGGAAGGCTTCATGACCGGAATTCACAAGAGTCCTTATTACGGTTTTAGCGTTGAATTTGCAGAGCATCGCCCATATAATACTGGGGATGAATTGCGCCATGTCGATTGGAAAGTGTATGGAAAAACAGAACGTTTTTATGTGAAACAGTTTGAAGAAGAAACCAATTTGCGCTTTAATATTCTCTTTGATATAAGTTCGTCCATGAACTTTAAATATTATGCAGAATGGGACAAACTAAAATATGGTGTGCATTTAGCCGCCGCTTTAATCCATTTAATGCACCGACAACGAGATGCTTGCGGCTTAGTAACCTTCGATTCAGCAATACGAGAATACATTCCGCCGAAATCTGCTCAGTCACATATTCGATTGCTCTACAAAAAATTAGAAGAATTGCTTGAAAAAAGCACAGGTAAAAACCCCGAAAGAAGAAAAACAGCTTCTGCAGATGCTTTACACGAACTTGCCGACCGATTAGGAAAGCGCAGTTTAATTATCATTATTACCGATTTATTTGAAAACACGAAAGAACACGACGCTTTATTGGAATCCTTGAAGCATCTTCGTCACAGAAAACATGATATTGTAGTTTTAAATATTCTTGAAAAACGAGTGGAGCGAGATTTAGACCTTCCAGATAAAAAGTTTGTTCTTACTGATATGGAAACTGGCTCAAAATTAGACGTGTTGCCTATTCAGTTAAAAGAAACCTACAAATTGAAAATGGCAGAACACATTCAGAAATTCAACATCGCTTGCCATGAACATCAAATAGACTTTTACGAAATCGATACGCAAGAAAGCTTCGATAAGGCGCTTTTAGCGTTTCTGAACAGAAGACGAAGAATGACGGGGTAAAAAAAATGAGAAATAAGGAATGAGAAAAAAAAACTTCATTTCACCCCGTGGTGCCTTCGGTATCGACCGGAGATGAGCTAATAAACTAAAATCGAAGAAACAGATTACAACGAATCTAAGTGGAGAAATCTTCCTTTTGAAATTCTAATAGTGATTAAACACTAGAGTCTTTTAAAAATCGAAGATCTCTCGACTTACTCGAGATGACTTTGTTTTTTTTGAATGCTATAAATACTCATTTCATTAAAACAATTTTTCCCGTTTTTACTTCATTGTTAAATTGAACTCTTACCAAATACAAACCCGAAGCTACATTCATGGCATCAAAATTCACAAAATGTGAACCTGAAGATTGATTCGATTCCACTAAATTTTGCACATAACGACCTAAAGCATCATAAACATTAACTTTTCATCTAAGTAAAAAGATTTAACTTAACCAATTGTTAGTTAGAGAATCTAAAAATGAAAATCTTCCGTTAATAAAAACGATTTATACTCTCTTGCTGCAGGACTTAATTGTTTACCAGAAGGCCACTTTAAATATCAATGTGAAGTTAGTGGAGCTCCAGGAATCTCTAAAATTTTAACTGCTCCAGTAAGTAACTCTTGTTTAATCGCAAATTTAGTATCCAAAGAAACACCAAAACCTGCCTTAACGGCTTGTTTTAAGGCTTCTGTTATAGCCAACTCCATTACAATTTCAGGTTTAATTTCTTTGCTTTTAAAGAATTCTTCAAGTTTTATACGCATTCCAGAACCCCTTTCCTGTTAATAAATGGAGCTTCTGCTAAACCCCCAAGGGTTGAAATGTTTGCGTGTTCTGAATTAGGAGCTGCATTAAAACGAGCGGATTATCTAAAAAATTAACATGCTCACTTTGAATTGAGTTATCAATTACCGAATAACTCCCAAAATCTGTCTTGTTTTCAAGAAAATGATGTTTAACTTGAAGTCGCTTAGATACTTCAAGTTTGACTTTAATTTGTGGAAATTTCTCTCTGAATTTCCCCAAAATATGCGGCATGAAGTATTTAGCACTCGAAACCACGCTTACATTTAAGGTTCCTGTTTTCATGCCTTTTAACTCAAATTAGGACGTTGTTTCTAAGCAAACTTAACTGGTTTTTGCAAAATAAAGGTCATTCCGTGCCCCGACACGATTTGAAGAACCACGAAGTACTATCTCAGCCCAAAATTTATTTAGGCCATAAGCTTGTTCTTTTGAATAGGTTAAGTTCTAAGACTGAGATGCTGGATCGGGGTACAGTTTGACGAAATGGCGTAAGTGAAATATGAACTATATGTTGCTCTTATGTTATTGTTTTTTTTGCAAGAATGAACTTTTTAAAAAATTAAAAAACTTTACAAAAGGTCCAAGTCCCAATTTGAGCCTTTTAAGCTTTGCATTTCCTGATTAAGACCATTTAATGTCTTTGAAATCTCAACATAACATTCAACAAGATTTTCATCAGCATGGGTTAAAAAAAACTATTTACCAATAAACTCAAATAAGGTAAATCTATACTTTCTTGTAGCTGTTTTAGTTGAATAGAGACAGCAGGTTGAGTCATAAATAGTACTTCAAAAGTTTTAGTAATACTTCTTTTTTTGCAACTACAGTAAAAATATGGAGTTGATGTAGCTTGTAGTTCATACTATTCTGTTTATCATACTTCTTGATAGTATAAACTTTTATTTATTTCAATGTTGAATTATACTTGCAAAGTGTCCCAAAAACAAGCTCTTTAAATTAAAAGGAAATTAAAAAATGTACCTTGAAACTTATTAAGCGGATAAAAGTCAAGTTAGATTCAATACATTTTTAATTATTGACTCCATTTAATAAAGACGAATATGTTGGTATTTTCCCATTCAATTGAGATATTTATACCATTTATTTACTTAAATAAGCTCAGTTTTTTAGCTTTACAATAGAGTTGAATTTTATTATCCAAAATCTTCTTTCTTAATAAAGTATTAAGCAATGTCCGGGTTGAGAATTAATACAATACTTTTAGGCAAAAACTTAAATAAATAATGGGAACCTCATTTAGCTTATTTGTTCAATCTTTAATTTAATTCATAATTAGGCAGAGATGCAGGGTTAGAGTACAGAATGATGAAGTTTTATTAAACTATTTTTTAATTTATATCGTAGCATGAACTCGGGTTAATAGTAATTTTGTTAATTAAAATGTTTTAATTATATGTCCACTTCAAAAAGTCGATTCTTTCGGTTTTCGCCGTTCCAAATCCTACGAATTCTACGAATAGTTTGCTAAAAACTACTTTTCGGAGAACACTCAATTATCCTAAATTCAAGTTGTGAGTTTAAATCTGCCAATAATTAAATAGCAAAAATTACCAATTCTTTTACTTTTTGTGAGATAAATTGCAAGGTGTAAATAAAATTTTATGGCAAATCTTAATAGAATTAATTATTTATTAATATGCTTTCTGCTTGCTTTAATTGTAAGAAATCACATCAGATATTTAAAATGGAGATTAGGATGTGATGAGAACCCTCAAAATATTAAAAAAAAATAATATATATTTACGTTATAAAAAAGAGTACACGAGTTTTATAAGTCCTTAATACAATCCTTAATACGAACCTAATATAATTATCGCCATATCCTGATAAGATGTGGCGTTTTTTTTGAGGCAACACTATATAATAAATTAATTGGCAATTGGTAAGCTTACAATTTCAACTCTGTTAATTCGCTGACCCAGAAATAATTCGGCTAAGTGTTGAAAACGTTGTGGTTTATCACTCACAAAACACTCAAATGAACCTTTTTCTTGATCATTGAGCATGTTTTTTAATTGTAACACTTCTCTTGTTTTTTTCGCAATTACATCAGCAGAATCAACTATTTTCATATTTGGGTCTTGTAGAACGGCTATAATTTGATCTTTAAAAAGAGGGTAATGTGTACATCCTAGAATGAGGGCATCTAAATTTTTATTCTTAAATGACTCTAGATAAATTTCCAAGGTTTGTCTTGCAATATCGGTATCAGCCCACCCTTCTTCGGCAATGGGAACTAATAAGGGGCAGGCTTTTGAATAAACTTGAATTTCTGAATCAAGTTTTTGAATTGCTTGTTCATACGCCCCTGAACCAACGGTTGCTAAGGTTCCAATTACTCCAATTTTTTTTGAAATAGAAGGTTGTGCAAAGGCTGCTTTTGCACCTGAATCAATAACTCCTAACACAGGAATATTAAATGGCTTGCATTTCTGAATAAGTTGTAACTCAGCCGCTGCTGAAACAGTATTACAAGCTATGATAATCATCTTTACTTTTTTTCGAATTAAAAAGTCTGTAATCTGAAAAGCATATTCTCGGACCGTTTCAACGGATTTTATACCGTAGGGAACTCTAGCTGTATCGCCAAAATAAATAATATTTTCTCCTGATAGGGTTTTCATAACTGCATTAACTACTGTTAATCCACCAATGCCGGAATCAAATATGCCTATGGCCGCTTTATTATCGGGCTTCATTCGTATAGGTTTGGTCTTTTTTATAAATCTTGGTTCATTAAAAGTATGAAAATCTTTTCTTCTAAAATAGATTATTTTGATATTTAATTCTCAATTCATCGCTTGAATTAAGTGCTATAAGCTTATAAATTTTGTTTGAATAATTGTGTGATTTATTTAATCTTTCTCATCTTTCAGACTTCGTTTTTAAACTAACTTCACTAGTTTTTGTAAAAAGAAAGATTATCCCGTGCCCCGACACGAATCGAAGAACCACGTTGTGCTATCTAGGTCAAACTCTTTTTACGCCAAAAGTACTTCTTTTTTGTAGGTTAAGTTCTAAGCAACGAAAGAACGTATATGAAAAAAGAACAATAGGTTGCCACTTGGTTCTAATCTTATTTTTTTCAAAATTGAATCGTTGAGTCCACTATGAAAAGCCGTTTTTTGCGGATTAAACTCTTCCAAATTCTTTTAATTTGGCGAATTTTTATAGCAAACTACTTTTCGGAGTAAACTCAATCTTTTAAAAATTTATTTACATTACAAAGGGTCAAAGTCCGAAAGTTGAGAATCTTTCATAATTAGGACTAATCCAGAAAGTCAGTTTTTTAGGATTACATCGTTCCAAGTTCCTTGAATTCACCGAATATAGAGTGAAAATACTTTTCAGTTTAACTCATAATTTGGTTGCTATAACTATAGTTTCTTTTTTTATCACTTCTTTTCCACTAGTACTATCGCGAGCTTTAAATACAAGTAGGTAAATACCGATTCTGTTTGATGTACCATCTTCACGTTTCCCATCCCAAATAATACTTCCTTGCTTACCAGCAACTAATTGTTCTGCTAAATTCCTTATTTTGCGACCGTAGCGATCGTAAATAGTTGCCGTTATCAAATAATTACTTCCATCTAAATTCCATGAAATAGTAGTATTATCTTCAAATCCATCTAAGTCTGGGCTAAAGGGATTTGGCGATATCAACAAGTGATTTTCTTCGGCTTTACCGGCTTCTAAATAAAGGGTATTTTTATAAGAAGGGGTTCCTCCTAAATTATTTCCACTTGTACTCCAATTATTTGGGTCGTTTGATCCTCCACTAAGCAGAATACGTTCAAGTGAGCGCCCTCTAGTGTCAGCTACATTTGGGTTATGCCACGTATCTACGTAACGTACAGAGTCTAAAAGTAAGCCACTAGATGACTTTAATACAAGTGCAGAATTAGTCGAACTTAGTGATAAACTGGTTCTTTTAACTCGAAATGCTTTTATCGTGTCAGATAAAACGAAATAATTAGATAAACGTGATGAATTAAATTCCGAAACCGTATCTGCGTAAATAATTCCATAAGACAAGCCATTTAAAAACAATGGTTTTCCATTCGATTCTATACTCATTTGAGTTTCATTTCCATTACTTACAGAAACTGTTTTCATTAAGGTTGTTGGAATTTGAACCGCAACGGTATTTGGATTAAAAAATTCTACAAAATCACCTTGATGAACATTATCAGTATTAAGAGGATTAAATAAAATTTCTGTTAAAATTAATGGTTTTGATGATGAATTTTCTAAGCGTAAAGCAGTTGGAAATGTATTAGACAAAATTTCACCATTTAATTCAATTTGTGTAGTAACAGCTTCTTCAGCTGAGAAATCAATTTCAGAAACAGCGAATGAAATCCTATTTCCTTCAATAGTTGGATTTGCTAATTCACCACCTGAAAGGGTAACTTTTATACTGTCAGTATCTTGTATAAATTTATTAAAAACAACAATAAACGTATCTTGTTCAACCCAGCCTGCAAACTCAATTTGAATACTGGGAATTTCAGATGAAACACTATTTTCAGATCCGGCACTATGAGTTCTTTCGGGATTTAATCCCCAACTTGTCGGGTCAATGCTTAATGCTGATAAGGCTCGTCTTTCATAAGATTGCCCCGAAATAGCTTGTTCCCAAAGTGGAAATGAATAGATTACGGAATCAGCGACAAATTCAGCGGTTTTTAAAACAATTGCATCAGAACCTGTATCATTTAATGAGGGAAGTCTCGAAACGGCTGTTCTATTCAAATGGCCAACCGTAAATCCTTCATCAGTTGTTATAACTAGATAAGATGCTGCTTCAATATAATAGGGAAAACCGGTTCTAAAACTGAGTTTTTGAGTTTCTTTCGAATCGGAAATTGAAAATGGACGCAAATCAATATTTTCTGAACTCGTATTATAGATTTCTATGAATTCAGGTGTTGTATCTGAGGCTTTGTAAACAAATTCTGTGATAAATAAATCTCCATTAACGGCTTGTCTTAAGATAACATAGTTGGCTTCAGTTGTATATGAACTTGACTCATTTTCAAAAATATCTTTCTGAGGTCCAATTGTTACTGAAAATGTTGTGGATTGCTGTAGTTTATCTGCAAATTCAATGGTAATAACTTGATTAGAAATCGTCCGTTTGGTTTCTGTTCGATTTAAACTTGTTGAAATATTAGATGAATTGGCGGTTTCGAAATCTAATCTCTCAGAAAAAATAATAGAAAGTGAAATTGAATCAGCTCTTATTTCTATTAATTCAGGAGCATTTGTATCTAATTCAACCGTATTTGCAGCACCTGGAGATCCAAAAAGAGTGGCAAGTGAGTTTCCCCAGTTTTCCTGATATAAACTTGAAACTGATTCTGAACGGCGCTCTAAACTTAGTTTTGTTCCACCCCAAGAAGAGGAATATTCAAGTGAATCTAAAGTTTGACCTAAATTATTTTTAATCACAATTTGATCGGAAGTATTGTTTAAAGAAGCAAAGTTGGAGCCCAATACTAAAAGTGGAATATCTGGGAAAAAAGATGTTAAATTTTCATTTGCTGAAAGAACAAGATAGGCACCTGGTTTTAAAACATAAAATTCCTCAGTGAGCAATTTAGGAGAATCAGAATTATCACTATAGGTCCAATTTGCAAGATTTACATATTTATCAGAAATATTTTTTAGTTCAATGTATTCAGCGTAACCCGTTGGAGGATCAAACATAAACTCCGTAATAAGAATATCGCCATAAGTTGATTGTTGAGTTTGCACAAATTCGAAAGTAAAGGTAATTGCTTCAGAAATTGCATTTCCAAAAATATCTTTTAAACCAGTTAGGGTTCCAGAATAGCTACTATTTTCAGTTAAAGGATTGGTCAATTTTATAGCTAAAATAGTTCCTGTTTCATCTAGGCGAATAGTGTCAATCGCAACTGAGCTAGAAAATGTGAAATTCGATTTTAATTGAGATGATGATTGGTCTAAGCGTTCACTAAAATTAAGTAAAATTGAATCCGCAGATAAGACATAGGCTTTAATTAATTGAGGCGCAATTTCATCTTGAGCAATGGTGTTTTCGCCACCAGGAGAAGCAAAAAGTGCAGATGGAGAGTTTCCCCAATTCTCTTTAAAACGTGAGCTTACCTCAGTAGATCGTCTTTCCAAACTAAACTTAGTTCCACCCCAAGAAGAAGAATATGCAAGCGAATCGAGTGTTTGACCAAGTGCGTTTTTAATCACAATTTGATCGGAAGTATTGTTTAAGGAAGCAAAATTGGAACCCATTGAAATAATCGGCGCTGATGGAAAAAATGCGTTTAAATTATCATTTGCAGCAATAACTAGAAATTCCTCAGGTTTTAGGACTCGGAATTCATCCGAAATCGTTTTTGGGGAAGCAGAATTATCATTAAAAGTCCAATTCGCAATATCTAAGTATTTATCAGAAGTGTTTTTAAGTTCAATAAATTCTGAATAACCTGTTGGAGGATCGAACATAAATTCGGTTATTTGAACATCTCCTGGAAGTGTTGCCTGTGTTTGAATATATTCAATGGTAAATTCAATAGTACTTGAAATACTGTTTCCAAAAACGTCTGAAATTCCAAAAATAGAACCTGTGTAAATGGTGTTCTCCATTAAATTCTGATTGAGACCAAGTCGAACTTGAGTTCCGCTTTCTGCCAAAATAACGGATGTAATTCTAATCGTTTGATCGATGGAATAATTTGTTAACAATGTTGCTGAGGAAGTTGAAAGGCGTTCGTTAAAAGTTAAAATCAATGTGTCGGGAGCTGCTAATGAACGTGTGATAAATTGAGGTGCGGTTTCATCAACTAGAACCTCATTTTGTTGACCCATTGATGCAAAAAGTGCATTTGGCGAATTCCCCCAATTTTCCTTGTAAGAACCAAGAACGGAAAAATCTCTGCGCTCTAAACTAACTTTTGTTCCTCCCCAAGTAGAATTATAAGAAAGAGAATCTATTAAATCGCTTTCTGCATTTCGAATTACAATGTGATCACCCGTATTATTTAAGGAAGAAAAGGAAGAACCCATGTTGATTAACTTTGCATCTGGGAAAAATCCTAGCATACTTACATTTGGCACAAGAACGATATAAGTTCCAGGTCTAAAAATGAAAGATTCACTTGAAATTGTCTTTAATGTGCCTGAATTATCATTATATGTAAAATTAATTAAGTCAAAAACTTTATTTGAAGGATTAAAAAGTTCAATGAATTCGGTATATCCAGTTGGTGTATCATACATAAACTCACTTATGGCAATTTCATTAAAAGTGGCAATTTCAGCTTTGATAAATTCAAAATTGTAAGAAATTGGCGAACTTATTGTGTTTCCAAATAAATCGGAAAGATGGTTTACTGTTATTGAGTAACTTGTATTTATTTCTAAAAGCGAACTTAAAACTAGCTTAACTGTACTTGAATTGACAATAATAACTTCGGAAATTGTTTTATTGTCTGAAATCGAATACGAATTGATATCAGATACCTCAGGCTCAATTACTGTTTCTGTAAAAACGATCTGAACAGTATCTCGTGCAAGAGCTTGAACAGTGATAAAAACAGGAGCTGTTTCATCGGCTTCAATTTCATTGGCAAGTCCTGGACTTCCTCGTAAAATAGTATTTGGTGATGGACCCCAGTTTTCACGGTATATCGCTGATAAATTTGCACTTCTACGTTCTAGAGAATAGCCACTCGTTCCCCAAAAGGGTTCATATTCTAGGGAATCTACGAGTTCAGCGGAATCTGTATAAAATCGAATTTGATCTTTTGAGGTATTATTAAAACCTGGAAATGAACTTAATTGAATATAGTTACGTGTTCCAAAACGATCAAAAAGAGAACTGGTGTCGGCGGCTAGAACTACAAAATCATGTGCCAAAATTTCAGATTCAGCAGGGAGCCGATATGGAGTGGAATTATTATCACGAATAATCCAATTACCAATAGTGAGTACTTTGTTACTCGTATTTTTGATTTCAACAAAGTCAACCAAGCCACTTGGAGGATTGTGCATGAATTCATTAATAATTAAATCTCCATTAGCATAAATGGCAGTATTTGTAAAAGAAAAACTTGTTTGGTAAGACTGTAAAGCATAAAAGTCTGAGACTACAGGAATTTGAAGGTTTAAATTACCGTATGGAAGAGGAGTAGTATAGTGCAATCGAATGCTTTTTCCTTCAAAGGAAAGATTATCCGCCGTAATAGCTCCAGGATTTAATGGGAAATCACTAATACTTAAACCAGTAGTTTGAATGTTATCTGTAAAATTTAAGAGAATTTCTTGTGTAGAAATCGTTTCAAGTGAATGTAAAAAAGGATTATACTTCGAAAGAACGATTGAATCAAACGAAGTAGATGTAGTTCTTGTTGAAGTATATAAAACTTGAAAAACAGTAGAACCTGAATGTAAAAAAGTAGAATCTTTTAGTGAGATAAAAGGATTCAAAACGCCAGAAGAACTTCTTCCAACGGCAACCGAAATTAAATTTGTAGTATCTCGATCAATTTTTACCTTGTAAATTCCTCCGTTATTAATTAGAGTGGTGTCAGAACCGAGAAGACTAAATGAGCCATTGGTAACTTTATATAATTTAAAAACATCAGAAGTTCCAGATTCACCAGCTTGGAGCGCATAACCCGAAGGGTTGTCATCAGGATTTGTTGAATTCAAGCCAAAATAAACGTTTAGACGATTTGAAGAGGATAAACCTGTAAAATTAAAATTAACTTCAAACTCTAAACTTCCATAAATAATGGTATCAGGAAGAGCGATGTAGGATTTTGTGGTCGTATTATCGGCATTTAATTGTAAACGCTTATTTCCGTTATCATCAACAATATGAAATTTATCTGTATTACCGAGCCAATTAAGGGTATTTGGAAAAGTACTAGATTCAAAATCATCACTTCTAATTGGAGTTTGACCAAAAGAATCTGAGAATCCAATGCTTAAAAAACTGATGAGGTAAATAAGTAAGAAAAGAGAAAATCGTGTAAAAAGCTTCACAAATAATCCTTAAAAAGTCTTAATTGATTGTTGTAAAATAGTCTGAAATGAAACTAGGAATACGATTTTCCCAAATCTCATAGTGTTGAATTTGGGTAATTTTTTGGAATAAACAAAGTGATTAGCATCATCAAATCGTTAAATAGATATGGAATATAAACTTATTTAAAATTAACTTAGGCATAGTACTTGATATTCTATCTTTTTAAAACAGGCATATAATGACAAATTCTACCTATACCATTCCGTTTACTTCAGTTATTGGCGAACTTGGCTTGAGTGAAGCACATGGCTTAATGAAATTTTCTGCTAAAACGGGCTTAGTTTTAGAGTTTCAAGTTAAAGATGCCATTATTGGTATCATAAAATCTGCTGTAAAAGAAATACAACTAGATTGGGAAGATATTGTTGATTTTCAAATAAAGAAGAAGTGGTTTAGTGTAACTGTTACTATTCGAGTGAATAAAATGAGTATTTTTGAAGAGTTACCTTCAACTAAATCTGCCGAATTCGATGCTAAAATTAAAAAAGAAGATTACGAAAAAGTAAGAAACCTTCAGAGTTCATTACTGTTAATTTTGTCGGAGAAAAAGATTGAACGCTTAGAATCTATGAATGAAGATTAATGCCGAAAGTAATAGTATCACCTTTTTTTTAATACTCAGTTTTATCATTTTGGGGTTCAATTCTTGTAAAAACAAGTCTTTAAATCCTGGTGATGGAAGAGAAGGTGTCATAGTAAGTCCAACGTTTTTCTCATTTAGAGCCGCTACTTCAAATGCTTCTGCCATTATTAAAGTATCTAGTTATGAGGCTACTTCAATTATTATTACCGATGTAATTTCTTCTGATCCTGGTTTTTCACTTTCAATGATACATCCACCCGATACCCTAGTTCCAAATGGAGCTAGAATTGGTGAGTTAAAATTAGATTTTGATGCTTTTGATGGAACAGATACCGTTAAAATTGTTCTCAAGTATGCTAATAATCCGATTGCTGATAGTAGTGTAATTCAAATTTTAGGACCATCGAAAGTAGTACACCGAAGAGTTTTTGAAAATAAGAACAACGATATTCCGATTGCATTTTCTCCTGATGCTAATGAGATTCTATTTATATCAGATAGAATGGGATCAAATCAAGTATTTACTGTAAATCGTTTATCAAAAATAGTTAAACAAATCAATACACAAGAAGCGAATTATTCGGCAAAAGGGTATTCACCTAATGGAGAATACATTATGTATTCTTCTAAAAAAGACACAGCTAGCTTAGTTTATTTATACTCGACAGTTACTGAAACAGAACAATTGGTACTTAGTGGTCTTGGGGAATTTGAACCTGTTGCTATGAGTAGCGACAATAGATATCTCTTAGTAAACCGAGTAATTGATATTGTTCATCATATCTATTTATTAGACATTCCAAATGAGCGATTAGTTCCAATCTTGATCGAAGACAATGATGATCAGGCTGTATTATTTGAGCCTGGTGATCAACGGATTTTATTTCATCGCTTAGAAAATGGTGCTCGACAAATGTATAAAATTAGGGTTGACGGCACAGATTTACGAAAAATAAGTGATGGAAATGGCGATGATGTTCCTGTTGCAGCAAGTTCAGACCGTGAGTATATTACCTTTTATTCAGATCGTTTAGGTAGAAGAGAGGTTTATTTAACAGATTGGGATGGTAGTGTTTTGCAAAAAGTGACAGATAATTTACGATTAGATAATCCAGTTGATATTCAAGCTGATTATAAGAAAGTACTCTATCGTTCCATTGTGAATGGGAATCCACAAGTATATGAGTCGAATTATAATGGCGAAGCTGATCTTTCATATACGGCTCCATCACAATTTGCAAATGAACCTGTGAAATATAGCAAAAATGGGAAGCTCATTTTATATTATAGTAAGCGCCCAAATTCTCAGATTTTTTATGTTGATTTACTAAGTGTCCGCCGTTAAACAAGGGTTTGTTTCAAAAAATGTTGAGGCAAAATTATTTTATGCAGCAAATATTTTTTTAAAACGAAGTAAGCTAATGCTTTCAACTCGATTTATAATATAAAATTCCTTAAAGTCGTCAATCGTTACGAAAGCTTGTGAGCGGTTTTTGGGGGATTATGAATTAATTCACCAACGAGAGTAAGAGATTATGGCTTTCGTCCTAATGACTTATATTTTTTCAGAATTGCTGCTAAACTATGTTCAATATAGCAAATCTTAAACCTAGCTTAGTTTCAAGACCAAAAACCAGTTTCTATAATTCCTTAAAATAGTTTTTTAAATGAATTAAGCCTTTTTCCAATTGCTCTTTAGGTGGACCGTAAGACAAACGTAAATAACCATTTGTAGAACTTCCAAACGCAGAACCAGGAGCTGTAGTAACACGAGCTTTATCCATCATATCCCAACAAATAGATTCATCATTTTTCCCATCAATCGACCAAGGTTTAACATCAATCATCCAATAAAAAGCACCTTCGCCACCTAATAAATGCAAATCAGGATTTAAATGTTGATAAACCATATCGCGTTTACTTTTATACAATTGATTTTGATAAATGAGCCAATCTTTTTCGGCTTGTGAGCCACGAATGTAATCAAAAGAATATTGCGTAATGGCTGAAACACAGGTACATAAATATTGATGAATGGCTATAAATGGCTTTACTAAAATCTCAGGTAAAACAGCCCAAGCTAAACGCCAACCAGTCATGTGGTGACTTTTTGAAGCGCCTCTCAATAAAATGATATAGGGGTAGTCCTCAAAAAAGGATTCCAATGAAGCTGCGGAATCGCTGTAGCTCATCCCGTAATAGACTTCATCTGCAATGATCCAAACGGGTGCGTCTTTCCGAGCTTTAAGGCCATCGATTAGTTTTCTGAGTTCGGGATAAGTTGCATCAGATCCTGTAGGATTAGAAGGATGAGCTATTAAAATTCCACGAGTTTCTGGTCTCAATTCGGATAAAACAGCATCAGCCTTAAATCGAAAATTATCTTTAGCTGATAAATTGTAATAACGAGGTTTTACATTTAATAATCCAGCTTGAGCAGGATAAGCAACGAATCCTGGATTGGGTAATAAAATATCGCCAGAATTATCATCACACATAATATATAACGAAGCAAAAAGCGCCTCTTGAACACCTGTTGTGAGACAAATTTGAGTAGGTGAGACTGAAAACGAAAATTCGGAAGCTAATTTTTCACGCAAAGATAAAATTCCAGCATTAACGGTGTAACCAAGAGGAGCTTCCATGGCAGCTCTTTTTGCGGCTTCACGAATAAACATCGGTGTATCTTCACCGGGTTGGCCAATTGCCAAATTTACAGCATCGGCAGGAGCGCGTTCAAAAACTTGGCGTAATTTACTTTGTTTAAGATTAGCGTTTTTAGGTAGATAGGGAGAATTTGATAAAGTAGAATTTAACATGTAGGCATCCAATAGATTTTTTTACAGAAAGAAGATAGAGAAAAAGAGTGCGTAATTCTTTTATTTTATTCAACAAAATAATTACGCTTAGTTAGAGAAATTAACGAAGAAGATTTTCGAGTGTGGTAGCGGTATCGGTTTTACTATCGCGATATTTAATAATAATCGGAGTAGAAACAGCTAGACCCAAATCTTTGGCAAAATCGTTGTTCTTTATAGGTCTTGAACCAGGAATAACTACAGCTCCGGCTGGAATGACTAAAGGAGAGTCAGCCGTTCCCTTGTAAACTGTTTTATTTACTAAATCATAAACAGGAGTGGATCGAGTAAGAATTACGCCTGCACCAATTACAGCCGCTTCTAGAACTTGTGTCCCTTCATAAATTCCAGTATTTCCGCCAACCATACAATCGTCTTCAACAATAACTGGAGTTGCTCCAATAGGCTCTAAAACACCACCAATTTGAGCGGCTGCGCTAAGGTGAACTCGTTTTCCAATTTGTGCACAACTTCCAACTAAAGCATGAGAATCAACCATAGTTCCATCATCAACATAAGCGCCCGTGTTAATGTACATTGGTGGCATCATGGTTACATTTTTTCCAACAAATGCGCCTGATCTTACCGTTGATCCACCTGGAACAATTCGAATATTTCGGTCAATTCCATTAAATTTCTGAATAGGATAGGTATCTTTATCAAAAAATTGAAAGGAGTTGGAATCGTTTTGAAGGATATTTTTCCCGTGCTTAAAACCAAGAAGAATTCCTTGTTTTACCCAAGAATTAGCTTTCCAAATTCCATCTGTTTTTTCAGCTGCGCGGATTGAACCATCTTCAATTGAGCTTAAAAAAACTTTGAAAAAGTCGTCAAAATCGCTTGGTTTTTCACTTGTTTTTGATTCATTTATGCTAAGAATATATGTTTTTAAATCTGTAAACTGCATATGATAATAATGTTGTATGAAAGAAGGACTTCTAATCGAATTGCTAGCTAAAATACCAATTATTTAAGCCTACTGCTAGGTAAACTCCATAATTCTATGAGTGATTAAATAAGCGTACTCTAAAAGTAGTTTTCAGTTTAATAATTTGTTGACATCACAGATTGGATAGGGAGCATAAGAAGAAAATTGACTTTTGCAAAGTTCTACTTAAATCAATTTTGGGTATTAATAAAGTAACGTTGAGCGAACTACGAAAAGTTGCGCTCAGCACTATTATCAGCAGCATTACACTTTCAGAATGGATTGGAATCGAAAAAAAAGGCTTAATGAAGTTGACTCGACTTTAATTTAGTTGAACCCTTAATTCCATGTCGATATGCACTAGGTGCCACTAATCGTAAACAGTTAGGAAGAGACTAAGAATTTGGGTACTTATTTAAAAGAGATAAATTGATGACTATATCGTACTAACATCTCCAATTTGGAGTACCTTTTTGGGCTTGGGATTATTAAGGATATTCAAAGGCTCAATACAGCAAAAAGCGAAAAGTTTGTTTTAAAATACAATCAAAGTATAAAACGATAACCATGCTTTAGCAAGACTCGGAGAAACACGAAGTGCTATCTCAGTGTAATGTGGAATGTGAATGTAACACTAACCCTCTCGAAGTAGAATTTGATAAGCTTTTAAACCAATTGGTAATCTACTGTATTTTTTGAACTTAAAAAAGTTTCAAGTCCGAATTTGAGTTAAAACCCTAATGAAACTAACAATTGCAAATAAATCTTGATTTTTAGGTATTTAAATTGATAGGATGTTATCAAAATCAATTAGTTATAAAGATAAAATAAATAAAATATTATTTAGGTAGTTAGCTTGATTTAAGATTAAAAGACAATTAAATATTAATTATAACTTAAAAAAGTAAGGCTGAATTCATATTTTGAATAAAAAAATTAATACTTAAGGTGCTATTAGTCTCTAACAATAAACTTTTAAGTTAAAAAATCATAACAAAAGTTTAATTGACTAAGAAATCTTTAGTATTTTATTCTTTTATTAGTCACTAGAATGAATTCAATGTTAAGAATATTGTGTGAGCCCCAAAATATAGCTTCAAACTTAGATACTCTACTAATAAGGAATATTAGTAGAGTTGGTCTAGTTGTAGCTTTTTTATTTTTACTTTCAACTCTAAACTCTATTAATGCACAACAACTTTCGGGTACTGACTGGGCAAATGCATTAAGTTCAAAAAAAGCAGATATTACGGTAGTTTATTACCCAGAACAGGCTTTCGCTTTCAAAGATAACCGTGGGAACTATACTGGTGTTGAATTAGATATTCTAAATCAGTTTTTTGTATGGTTGAAAAATGCAAAAGGTATTACTGTTACTGTCACGTTTAGAGAGCAGGGTGATTTTGATAAACTTCTTTCGAGTGTAAAGAGTAGCAAAGGTGGAGTATTTGGAGCGGGAAATATTACTATAACCGAAGAACGTAGAAAATATTTTAAATACAGCCCATCATATTTAAATAATATTGCCGTTTTAATGACTCACTCTTCAGCTCCTGAATTAAAATCGCTCGAATCCATTTCTGAAGTATATAAATCATATTCGGCAGTGGTTCACAAAGGCACTACTCATGTTATAACATTAAATAAGCTCAGAGAAACGTATTTCCCAGATTTATCAATAAAAATAGCTAATTCTGACGATGAGGCAATTAAAGCGGTTATAAATAACCGTAAATTATTTACATACACAGATTTAGCTAATTATTGGATGGCTCAAAAAGATAATCAACCTGTAAAAAGACAAGAAATTGGAGATAAAACGACCGAACAGTTTGGCTTTATAATGCCAAAAAACTCAGCTTGGGATCAAGCATTTAGTGAATTTTTTAATCTTGGAGCAGGGTATCGTTCAAATATTATGTATAAAAAAATCTTGATGCGCCATTTAGGAAATGAAGTCACACAAATGTTAGAAATGGCTTTAGCACAACAAAGTCAGAGCAACAGCAATAAATAGAGTTTGTTTTTTTACTGAACTGAAGAGTCAAAAATAAACTTTTTGGCTTTTTTATTTTGACCTAAGAATGTTTTGTTTACTTTTAAGAATTGGTTATTGTAGAATTTAGGTTTTGAAGTTTACATTTTTGATTGCCTTGACGGATGTTGCGCAAAGTAGGATTAAAAATTATTTTATTTGTATTGTGTTCACTGTTTGCTAATCTCGTATTAGCACAAAAAACAACCGTGTTAAAAAAGCTCTTCACTCAATACACCACAAATGATGGCTTATCACAAAATACTGTTAGATTTACTTTTCAAGATAAAAGGGGTTTCATTTGGTTAGCAACTACTTACGGTTTAAATCGCTTTGATGGAAATGAGTTCAAAACCTACACAATTGATCGTTTTTCGACTCAAGCTTTAACTAATCATTGGATAAATGCAATAGAGGAAGACAAGAAAGGTAGATTGTGGTTGGCTACCAATGGCGGCGGCATAAATATTTTAGAGGCAGACATGGAAACAATTCGGCCACTTATAGACGAAAGTAAAAAGTTTATTAAAGATGATAGAATTATTAGTCTTCATTTTTCTAACGATTCGACTTTATGGATTGGTTCGTTTAAAGGCTTAAGCCGCTATAATGTAAATGAAGAAACATTTATTGAAACTCCATTTATGCATAAAAATAATGCAGAGCGATTGACTTTAGTACATGAATTTATGACTGAAGAGAATGGTGATACATGGATTGCAACAGATAAAGGCTTATATAAATGGAATTCAAAACTGGAATTAGTCGAAAAGATGGTTGTTTATGATGCTGCAAATGTGAAAAAGGAAGCTGATTATTTGTATCGGACCATTAAAAAAGATAGTAAAGGAAATTATTGGGTAGGAACTCGTATGAATGGAGTATTTGTTTTCAAGAAACCTAAGTTGCATGAGGCCATTGTATTACAAGCATTTAAATATCAAAAAGATATCGAATCGAAACATATTACTAGTATAGTTACTAATTATGATGGCTTAGTTTGGATTGGAGCTCGAAGTGGATTGTATGGATATGACATAAATGAAGATACTTTAGCAATTTACACAGATGATAAAAAAACAGATTATCGTTTTAAAGATGAAATGGTTTTGAAATTATTTCTCGATCGGCATCAAAATTTATGGGTGGCATCACAAACAAGTGGGGTTTATGTAACGTCACTTTTAAAATCTCAATTCAATTTAGTTGCAATTAATGATTTGCAAAGTTTAACTTCTTCAAACAGAGAATTGTGGAGTGTATTTAGTAATTCAAAAGAAGTATGGCTTGGTACGGATTCAAAACTATTCCGATTTCAAGAAAATAAAGGTGATTTAAAGCAGATTTCACCCAATAAAACAGAAAAAAAACAACACTATGAACCGAAATCTGTGTTAAGTTTTTTTCAAGAAGATAAGAAAGGGCTTTGGCTAGCATCCTTAACAGATGGATTAGTGTATTACGATTATACAACGCAGCTTTTTCGAATTGAAAACATGCAGAATAAACGAGCATTTGCCCATCTTCGAATTTTTTCGATAATCAAGAAATCGGATACTCGTTTATTACTTGGAACTCAATACGGATTACTAGAATATTCTTTAAAGGATAAACTTTTATCTGAAATTAGAGACCAAAGTCAAAACCGAATTCCAGCGGTTTATAGTTTAATTCATGCTGATGACAAAGGCATTTGGGTCGGAACCGCATCCGGTTTGTATTATTTTGAAAAAAAATCAAATAAACTTCATTTTCAATCAACTCCGATTGAGGGAGAAATTGATAAAAGTAATCATGAAATCAATGCTTTGTGGTTTAATGAACAATACCATTCATTATGGATGGCAACGTCTCATGGACTTGTTAATTATTCAGTTACGCAAAAAAAAGCTTCATTTTATGGTCAAAATGCAGGTTTGCCAAGTAATATGATATTGGGTTTAGTTTATGTGCCTCATTTAAATACACTTTGGGCAAGTACAAATAAAGGTTTAGTTAAGTTCGGATTAAATGCAGATGGAGAGATGAATGATTTAAAAGTTTATAAAAGAATTCATCAACACAGACTAAATGAATACAATAGTGGATCATTTTTTGGCGATTCTTTAGGGAATATTTTTTTTGGTGGTGTTTCTGGCTTAACCTATTTCTCCTCTCAAAATAGACAAAAACAAAACAAACAGGGCGAAATTCAATTTTACCAAGCATTACTTCAAGCAGGAAATAAAACAGAAAAGGTAATCATTCACAATAATTCGGTCTTAAATTCACCATCGAAAACTACTGGGATTAATTTGCATTTTGTGTACGATGATTATACCGATCCACTTGGAAATCATTTTTTTTATAGAATTAGAGAACTTCGCGAAGATTGGATTCCATTGAATGGTGCTAAGGTAATCAATTTGACGAATCTATCAGATGGCGAATACACCATTGAACTCATCAATCAACATGATTTAAATGTTAACGAATCTGGCGTTGCATCAATAAAACTTGTTCAAGAACCAAAAATATGGAACACATTATTTTTTAGACTCCTTGTTTTAATGTTAATTAGTATAGTTATTTATGCTTACAACCGTTTGCGAGTTAAACGTTTAAAAGAAATGAATCAAGAATTGGAAGTCAGTGATTTTGAACGAACACGCCAATTAAATGAAACAAATGAACGACTTTCAAAAAGTGAGGAATTATTTCGAATGATTACCGAACATGCTGGCGACTTAATACTATTGTCTAACGTAAGTGGTGAAATTCAGTATTGTAGTCCATCATCAAGTACATTGTTAAGTTATCAACATATAGATGTTGTCGGTAAAAATATTATCGATTTTATACACCCTGATGATCATAAAATTATAGTCGAGAATACAAAGAAGATTTTCAAAGAGGGGTTCGTTGTGTTTCAACATTATAGAATAAAAGATTTTATTGGTGAATGGCGGTATTTTTCAACTACTGGAAATGGAATTAAAAATAAAGATGGCTTAACGGAATATGTAATTACCGTTTCACATGATATAACTCAGCAATTAAGGCTTTCCGAAATTATCAAAAATGCAAAAGAAGCTGCAGAAAGAGCTAATCTTGCCAAATCTAATTTTCTTGCAAGTATTTCACATGAGTTACGAACTCCCTTAAATGCCATATTAGGGTACTCGCAAATTTTAGCTGATGATAGAACCATGAAATCAAAACAACGAGATTTTGCAATGATTATGTATAAAAGTGGCGATCACTTATTATCAATGATTAATGAAATCTTAGATTTATCAAAAATCGAAGCCGGGAAAATGGAAGTGCACAATGCAAATTTAAGTCTGAAAACAATGCTTTACGATTTAGTTTCGATATTCTCTCTTGAAGCCAAAAAAAAGGGACTTGATTTAAATATTGATTTAGATGCAGCTATTCCGCATCGTGTTTGGGGCGATTCAAATAAAATTCGGCAGATAATTATTAATGGGTTAAGTAATGCTATGAAATTCACTAAGAGTGGTGAAATAAGGTTAAATGCTAAAGTAATTGGTGTACAAAACGATAGAGTTTTACTTCAAATTTGTGTAGAGGATACAGGAATTGGAATACCTAAAAATCAGTTGGCAAGTATTTTTGAACCGTTTAAACAAGTTGAAGGTCGTTTTAGCCAAGGTACAGGTTTAGGTTTAGCAATTTGTAAAAAAATGGCAGAATTACTTTCAGGTTCAATAGAAATGGAAAGTGACGAAGGGATTGGGAGTAGATTAATCATCAAACTCCCATTTAAATCAGCTGATTTAATTACTGATGATATAACACAAACTAAAAATGTTTTACCCATCTCCTATTCGGGCAGTTCAGAAGTATTAACAGTATTAATTGTTGATGACACAGAAACAAATTTGACCTTACTTCACGATATTTTACAGCCAATTGGTTTTAACTGTTTGTTAGCCAAGGATGGAATAAACGCCCTGAAAATTTTATATGAAAATCGAGTTGATTTAGTATTACTTGATATTAGAATGCCCATAATGAGCGGTGATGAAGTATTGGCTGAAATCAGAAAAGATGTACAATTTGATTCAATTCCAGTAATTGCTATAACGGCAAGTGGTTTTATTGATTCTAAGCAATCGTTTGTTGAAAATGGATTTACAGATATGCTTTTTAAGCCTGTTGATCTGAATAGCTTATTATTAGTCATTCAAAAATGGTTGGGAATTAATTACAATTTTGAAACTAAACCTGTATCTATTCCTGAAACTAAACCAATTATTCAAAAAGAAATATCAAAAGAAGACAAGGTTACCGTTGATGGATTTGTGAATTCAATTAAAACAAGAAATTCTAAAGAATTTATTGCAGGGTTTAAAGAAGATATAGAGTTGATGAATTTTAAAGAGTTGAAAGAGAGGATTCAAAAATTAAACTTGAATGAAAAAGAAGAACAGTTTATTTCTCAGATTATTCATGATAAAAATTACCATATGATATTAACTATTAGTGATTTACTTTAAAATGAATCTATTTTAAAGAAGTTTGTTTATTTATATTACAATTCTTGAGTCCACCTCGAAAACTCGAATTCGCCAATTTTAGCCAATCAAATCGCGAAAAATTGCCGATCATTTAAAAAAAAACTTTTTGGAGCTAGTTCATTCTTTACTTCTGTAGAAAAGAGAATAAGATTTATAAAGTTTTTTCTAAAATCTGTTTTTATGTTTAAAGCAATCTTTAAAACCAATCGTCTGTTAATAAAACCTCTTCACATAAATGATTCAGATTTTATGTTTGAATTGGCAAATTCGGATACATGGCTTCGGTTTATTGGAGATAAAAAAATCTATTCTCATGCTGATGCTGTTCACTAAACAGAAATGATTCTTACAAGCTCAGATAGACATTATTGGGTAGTTTGGGATGCGCCGTTATTAAAGAAGATGGGAATTTTAACCGTAATTCAACGAGATTATTTGCCTTTTGCTGATTTTGGTGTTGCCTTTTTGCCAGATTTTCAACATTGTGGTTATGGATTTGAAGCATCGAAACCTATTTTAGAATTCATGTTAACTCAGCCAAAATTTCCTGAATTACTTGCTACAACCATGATTGAAAATCTTGCTTCTCAAAAACTCCTAGTTAAACTTGGTTTTACTTTTGTGACAGAAATGATTGTTGATGAAAAAGCTTCTTATTGCTATTCCATTTCAATGAAATAAGTGAGTTCAAAAAAACTAAATTTAATGATGTACTCACAATCGATCTTTGCAAAATGGTTCTCTGTTTATGAATCCATGTTTGAGTGTACTCCGAATAGTAGTTTTCAGCAAACTATACGTCGAATTCGAAGGATTTGGATGGGGGTAAATCGAAAGAATCGACTTTTAGGAGTAGAGTCATGTTTTAAAATTTAATAAATAAACCCACTCCGAAAATTAGTTATCAGTAAAATAATTTGCGAGTTCATAAGATTTGGTAGGATTTAAACCACAAATACGACTTTTCAGAGTGGACTTATAAATCAATATAGACTTAAATTTGTGCTAAAGAAATAATCATCCTAATTTATAGTTCTTAAAAGTTAATTCGTATTAAAAATTAAATTATGTCTGAAGAAATGAAACCCTGCCCAAACTGTGAGTCCCCTTATGGCTATTTCACTGGTTTTGAATTATATGCCTGCCCAGAATGTGGACACGAATGGAATCCAAATATGGTAGAAGGTGAAGATGAAGATATCTTGGTCATTAAAGACGCAAATGGAAATATTTTACACGATGGAGATTCAGTAATTGTGATTAAAGATTTACCAGTTAAAGGTGCTTCAGGGCCAGTAAAAGCAGGTACAAAAGTGAAAAATATTCGTCTTACGGATGGTGATCATAATATTGATTGCAAAATTGATGGTTTTGGAGCAATGGGATTGAAATCTGTGTTTGTAAGAAAAGCATGAATCTGTTATGGTTGAATTACTATTCAATTATACAAAGATGATCAGTTAAGCAAACAATCTGACTTTAAAAACTCAAATTCGGACTTATGCCTTTTATAAAGTTTATTAATTTTTAAAAAGGTTCAGTTTTGCAAATAAAATAAAAACTATAACCTATTCGCAAAATATAGTTCTTATTTCTTATACGTTGTTTCGTCATGTTGGGTTCCGCCCCAGCATCTCAGCCTGAGAACTTAACTTATACAAAAGAACTGCTTTTGGCTTAAAAAGATTTTGACCAAGATAGCACTTCGTTGTTTTTGAATCGTGTCGGGGTACGAGATGACCTTTTTTGTAAAAACCCGTGAAGTTTGTTTAGAAACAAAGTCCGAATTTGAGTTAAAAATATCTAATCATTATAATGTTGTGCGTACTCTGATGGCAGTTTTTTACAAAATAATCGTCAATTTTATCCGAATTAAATCAGTAAAAACAAGCCAATCCGACTATCTGTGTGGTCTCACTTATAATTGATTCTGATTAAATGAAATTTCCAGTTGTTTTACTTTTAGCAGCGCAACTCTCCGAAGTAGATGAGTTTTTAGCTATGCATTCGAATAGAAAAATAGATGGATATTATTCATTCAATTCAGTACGATTTACACTTTCTACTGAGGACGAATATGATTTTATTGCGGTTTTTAACACGATTCCCAAAAATAAAGTTTACACGTTTCCAAGCAAAAAAATTATTTTCTTCATGATGGAGCCGGGAATTAAGCCTTTTCATTCATTCATGTATGGTCTTGAAAATAAAAAAGTTCACTTGTTTAGTCCTGTACATTCTAGAACTGCATCTCATGGATTTTTAGGCTGGAGCATTCCCAAATCAGTTGGTGAATTATTTAATGAAAATCCAATTGAAAAAACAAATTGCTGTAGTGCAATTTCAAGCAAAACGATTATTCTACCTGGTCATTATCAGCGATTGACTTATTTAACTTATTTAGCTAAATCTAATATTTCCTTTGATTTATTTGGTAGAGGATTTAAAACTATGCAAAATAAATTGGAAGCCTTGATTCCATATCAGTATTCTATTACGATTGAAAATGGCGCTATACCACATTACTTCACGGAAAAAATTAATGATGCTTTATTGTGCTGGACAATTCCGTTTTATGTCGGCGCTCCAAATATTCATTCGTATTTCCCTGAAGAAGCAGTCGTTCATTTGCCTGAAAACGACCCAAAATTAGGCGCGGAAATAATTTCAAGCGTTTTACAAGATTCAACAGATTATTCAAAAAGAATAGATGCTCTTCATGAAGCGAGAAAACGAATTATTGAAGACTACAATCCTTTGGCAAAAATTGCGCAAGTGGTAAATGAGCAAGATTTAGATGCAGCTCATTTTGATATGCTTACCTTGGAGAATAAAGATATTCCAGTATGGAAAAGGCGTTTGTTTTCCAATTATTTGATGGTGAAACATCAACTAAAAATAAAAGCCAAAACCGATGTCGATTTTGGCTTATTAGCATCAAAAATTCCGCGTTAAGTCCGAACTTATGGTTATCCTGTGCTTTGACAAAGGATCTCGAACAAGTGAAGAATTATGTGATGATTTCCGCTTAAGAACTAAGAAGAATTAGAAATTAAAATCAAAAATTCCAAACTAAGCCGAAGTAACGTCATCCCGTGCTCCGACACGGGATCCCGAACTAGTGAAGAATTCTGCAGTAATTTCCACTTAAGAACCGCTGTGAAGTTCTGATTTTACAGCGATTAGAAAGCGAAGATTAATGCGCTATCAGGCAGAGATCCTGTTTTTCAACAGGATGACGATGAGATGGCGTTTTTGCAACTCTCATTGACAATTGAATGACGCTACGATGACGAAGCGTTTTCTACAAATAGCCTTTTTTGACTAATAATTCAGCATTTAAAATGGCTCCACCTGCAGCGCCACGAACGGTATTGTGAGCTAAAGCAACAAAAGATAAATCTGTAATTGTTGTTAAACGAACGCGTCCGATTGTGGTTCTCATGCCATTTTCATCATAAGCATGTAAACGTGGTTGAGGATAACGATCTTCTCTAGTAACAACAATTGGTTTTTTTGGTGCAAAAGGCAACTCTAATTCTTCAATAGGATTGATCCAATTATTCCAAACATCAATTACTTCGTCTGCGGAAGATGGCTTTTTCTTTAAAGAAACTGAAATACTTAATAAGTGACCTTCTAATACAGGAACGCGAACAGCGGTTGCTTGAATGGGGAAATTAGCCATGGAAATAGTTCCATCTTCTTGCAAAGTTCCTAATAATTTCAAAGGTTCAGAAGCAATTTTTGACTCTTCACCGCTAATGAAAGGGACAATATTTCCCATAATATCTAAGCTCGGAACGCCAGGGTAACCAGCGCCAGAAACAGCTTGCATTGAAGTAAGAATGACATAATTAATGCCATAAGATTCTTGTAAAGGTTTGAGCGCCATGACAAAAGGGACGGTAACACAATTGGGATTAGTTACTATAAATCCCTTTCCATTTACATCGTAGGTTTGTTTTTTGATAGATTTGATGTGATTAGGATTCACTTCTGGAACTAAAAGAGGAACGTATTTTTCAGTTCTGTAGTTTTTTGCGTTTGAAATTACCGAAATTCCAGCTGCTGCAAATGCGCCTTCAACTTCAGTTGCAACAGATGCATCTAAACCTGAAAAAACGAAGTCAACACCTTCGAAAAATTCTGGAGAACAAGCCTGAACGGTCATATTTTTGATGTAATCTGGACATTTAACGGCTTCAATCCAGTTTGCTGCTTCTGCGTACGTTTTACCAGCAGAACGTTCTGATGCGCCTAAACCCTTGATTTCAAACCAAGGATGTCCTTGTAAAAGTCTTATAAATTTTTGTCCAACAGCGCCCGTTGCGCCTAAAATGCCAACTGAATAACGAGATTTCATGAGTAAATTATTTGGTTGAATTGTAATCGTAAATCTCAGAATTTACGGAAAAGAATAAAACTCTGATAGCGAATTGATTGGGGAAGCAAATAAAGTATGAAAAGGGTTTTTTCGGAAATGATGAAGGAGAAATGAGAAATGAGAAATTGCTTGCTTCCGCTCGAAAAAAAAAGTCATGTCGACCGGAGATGAGAGATGAACTAATCACAAAGAAAGAAACGCGAACGAGTCGGAGAGATCTTCCAAGTAAAATGAGAAATGAGAAATGAGAAATGATCAAAAAAAGTCATGTCGACCGGAGATGAGAGATGAATTAATCACAAAGAAAGAAACGCGAACGAGTCGCAGCGGAGATATCTTCGATTGGAAATACAGAATTCTTAAATAAGACAATTGAGGTGAAATTCTCCTTATTCATCTCGTCTTATTCCTGTTATTATATTGTAACTAGAGTTTATCATTGTTACCCGATTATTTTTGTAATCCATAAAATATAGATCACGTAATGGGATAGTATTGGGAAGTTGTTGTTTATAGTTAATACCGTCTTGCCAGTAAGTAATTTGTCCTAGTAAATGTGAAAAACCATCATTTGCATTGATAAAAGAAGCACTGGAAAGCAATTCATTTCTGATTAATTCAATACTTGGTTTAGATTCTGAGTAATAATAAATACCTTGATTTCCGTAAATAAATAGACTATCATTTTCAATTAATAATTGCTGAATAAAAAAGGGATAATCCATTTGTTGCAAAACAGACATATTGAATTTTGAAACTACATTTGTTTGATTAACTTTTAGCAATCCCACAGTATAAAAAGCTGAATCTATAACTTGAGCAGGTGTTTTAGGGCTTAAATAAAAATAGATATCATCATCATTATTTGATTTAGAAGCATGGCTAAGTGTAAGAGAGGTTCCAGTATCAATCTTAGTAAATCTACCATCTTTGTAATAAACTAATGAACCGTTTCGGCCATACAAATAAAACTCTCCTGGACGGATTAGTTCGGCATGTTCATAGCTTTGATCTCCGTTTATATTCGAACCTAAATAATGATAACTATATGAATTATTTGATTTTATTGCTACTAATGAAAATGCACCAAAAACATAAAAATCTAATTTGTTTTCAAAGTAATCTAGAGCAATTATTTCATACACATTATTATTGTTTCCAATTAATTTTTCACTCTTAAACTCATACCCCTTCTTCTTACCCCACCATATTTGGTTATATACATTCTTAGTATTCCCATTTTCATCATCTTCAGCAAAAAAACCAGTTACCACAAACGATGTATCATCAATCACATCCAAATCATTCACTTGGAATTGAGCCAAAGTCTTTAATGTATCCACTGTAAAAACAAATTCAGTAGATTTTTTTTGTGGTTTATCTTCTTCACCGCCAAACCAATCGCAGGCTTGGAAAAGAAGAATCAAGCTAAAAAGTAAAACTATTCTAGAATTTAGTTGTGACTTCATGTTAAAACCCAAAAGAGGTGTTATTCATTGAGATCATTTCAGTAACCATTTTTTAATAAGGATTAATTTTTCTAAGCAAAAATAAGATGTTTTGAACTTATTTCAATTAGTGAACTTTTGCAGAGTGCTATTTATTGTTTAGTATTAGTTCGGGATAAGAAACTCAATTGTAAGCTTGTGATTTGGTGATTTAAATCAGGGTATAATTTTGAGTTCACCTTGAAATCTTGCCAACTCTTAAAATTTTATGCTTCTTCTTACTTTATGTTCTTGGCGAAAGGGAGTCTTTTTCGTGTTTTTACAGAAAATTTCTTATTTAAGATTTTTCTATTTTATGGTTATAGGCGAGACGTTTATTCTATTTGTTTAGTCACCAGCGGACGCTGGCGCCATAAAGAGGGTTTTTCGTGTTTTTACAGAAAATATCTTAGTTGAGTTTATTTCTTTTTTTGGTTATAAGCGGGACGTTTATTCTATTTGTTTAGTCACCATCGGACGCTGGAGCCATAAAGTGGTTTTTAATTTATAATCTTATAAACTCAAATTATTGTTCTTTCTTGCGCTGATTTCTTCACAAAATTCGCTAAAATCATTAAAAAATTAGTTAATCTGAATTGCGGCTAAATTAAACCCAGAAAATTCATTATTTTTGCAGACTTTACAGGAATTTTCAAATCAAGTTTAGGCTGTTGTTCTTTAGTAAAATTGTACTTTTCAACAGTCTTTCTTATTCCCTTAAATTCAGAAGATATTACCTTAAACATAAGATTTTAATAAACTATGGCAGAACTTAAAAGCCTTGATACTATTATTACTCTCAGTAAACGCAGAGGATTTATCTTTCAATCGTCAGAAATTTATGGCGGTTTAGCTGCTACTTACGATTACGGCCCTCTTGGCGTAGAATTAAAACGCAATGTTCGTGAAGCTTGGTGGAAAGCCATGACTCAGAAACACGATAATATTGAAGGAATTGATGCGGCTATTTTAATGCATCCAAAAACATGGGAAGCAAGTGGACACGTTGCTAGTTTCAACGATCCGATGATTGACGATAAAGTTTCCAAAATGCGTTACCGCGCCGATCATTTAATTGAAATGCACATTGCCAAATTAGAAGAAAAAGGCGATTCAGAAAAAGCAGCTTCTATTCAACATGCCTTAGATACAGCCGGAACTCGCGGAACTATGGCGAAAGATTTGTATCAAATTATAATGGATGAGCAGATTAAATCGCCCGCTTCAGGTTCGTTTGATTGGACAGAAGTGCGTCAGTTTAATTTGATGTTCAAAACACAGTTTGGCGCAGTGGCTTCGAACGAGGAAGACAGTAGTGTGTATTTGAGACCGGAAACTGCTCAAGGGATTTTTGTGAACTTCGTGAATGTACAACAAACGTCAAGACAAAGCATTCCTTTTGGAATTGCTCAAATCGGAAAAGCATTTAGAAACGAAATCGTTGCTCGACAGTTTGTGTTCCGTATGCGTGAATTTGAACAAATGGAAATGCAATATTTCGTTAAACCGGGAACAGATATGGCCGCTTATGATCAGTGGAAAGCAGAACGAATTGCATTTCATGAGTCAAACGGAATTCGTAGCAAGAACTTGCGTTTCATGGATCATCCACACGATAAATTAGCGCATTATGCCAAAGCTGCAGTAGATATTCAGTATAAATTCCCAATCGGATGGCAGGAAATTGAAGGAATTCATAACCGCACCGATTTTGATTTATCGCAACATGCTCAGTTTTCAGGAAAAAAATTAGAATATTTTGATCCTCAAGCTAACGAGCGTTATATTCCTTATGTAGTTGAAACTTCAGTTGGTTTAGACAGAAGTTGTTTGATGGTATTATGCGATGCGTATCGTGAAGAAGAATTAGAAGGTGAAACTAGAGTTGTTCTCAAAATGCATCCTAAATTAGCTCCCGTTACGGTTGGCGTTTTACCACTCATCAAAAAAGATGAATTAATGAGCGTTGGAAACAAAATCCGCGCAGATTTAAGCGAATCATTCAAAGTTCAGTTCGATGAAAAAGGTTCCGTAGGAAAACGTTATCGCCGTTTCGACGAAGGTGGAACTCCTTATTGCGTAACCGTTGACTTCGATGGTTTAGCCGATAACACCGTAACAGTTCGTGATCGTGATACGATGTTACAAGAACGAGTTGGCGTTGATCATTTAGAAAGCTATATCAGAACGAAGATGAAAAGCTGGAAACCAGAAGATTAATAGCGAAAAGGCTGTGGAAACTCAGCCTTTTTTGTTTTGGGGATTTGTTAGGTAAAAAGAAAGTCGTCATTTGGTAAATACTATTGCTTGTCACAATAAGTATGCTTACAATTCAAATGTAAGATTAACTCATCAAAATAATATGCAAGCAACAATTACTACTAAAGGTCAAGTTGTAATACCAATTGAAATTCGGCGTAAATTAGATTTGACATCTGGAGCTCAAGTAAGAGTTGAAGAAAAAGACGGTGTAATTCTTTTGAAACCAACAGGGAAAGCTTTGTTTTCAAAATTAAATGGATGTGTAGATGCCGATTTATTGACTGAATTGAAAGAATATAAATCTCAAGATGTTGAAAAATAAACCGATCGTTTTGGATAGTTGGGCAATTCTATCTTTTTTGCAAAAAGAAAAATCTTCATCAATAATTGAAGATATTGTTCATGAAGCTATTGAAAACCAAACTAATTTATATATCCACTCCATAAATATGGGTGAGGTTTGATACATTTTAGCAATGAAAATAGGGCAAGAAAAAGCAAATGTAATAGTTGAAAATCTAATCGATTTAGGAATTCAAGTTATCGATACAGATTGGACACTTACTAAAAAGGCGGCAAGTTATAAGTTATTAGGCGGGATTTCTTATGCGGATTGTTTCGCTGCTGCATTAGCTTCACTTAAAAATGCGAAATTGCTTACATGTGATTTAGAGTTTGAAAGAGTGAATCATGAAGTTGAAATTATTTGGCTGGAAAGGTAAAATGTACTTTAGAAGAGTGATTTTAGATTTTTTGGCTGAGGAAACTCAGCCTTTTTTGTTTTTTGAAGATTTGCGAAAAATGACTGTTGATTTAATTTTCTTTTCCCAAGAAAAATGCTAACCAATAATTCAAATCGCCTTTTAAATTACAACATTTGATGTATTGCGAATACCGAAACTAATAGTTATCGTGAAATTGATTAATTCCCCAATTAAAAAGCATTGATAAATGAATACAAAGAATAAAATTAAGCCCATGAAACTATTTTTATCTCTAACACTGTTTTTTGGATTCTATCAATTGGCTCAAGGGCAATCTCGTAAAAGTTTAGATGGTTTTGTTTGGCACAATGGAGAGGAAGCTGAATATCTGTTAACTCCAGTCTTTTCTAGAGTTGGGAAAAAATGAATTCGAAGCTAAAAAAACCTTATAAACAGTTTCGGAAGCATTGGCTTTAATTAGTTTTAAATCTCAAGTTAGTCGTTTTATACTTTATAATAAACAAAAACAAGCTGATACAAGTTTTTATCAAGAAATGCATATTAAAGCCAATGATTTTGCCAATAAAACAGAAGCTCGTCATGAATTTCAATTTGAAGATGGAACTTGGTTTCGCTTAGCCCAAACACGATTTTATGATACCTTAACCGTTCAAAAACAAACAATTGACTTAATTAGTAACTGTGTTGAAAGAGCAATAGGAGATAATAGTGAAGTGTTTTTGGAATTTGTGTTTAATTCAAAAAATCAATTTTTAGTAAATGGTTCGGGCAAAAAATTAGAAATGGAGTTTTATCCTTATAAAAGAAATAAAAAATCGCCAAGTAAAGTCCCTGAAATTAAAGAGTCTGATTTTACTGTAAAAAATCTAATGAATAGTAGAGAAGTACTATTTACAGCGAATTATTAGGTTTTTTCTCAAACAGTAAAAGGTGAACTGGAACTTAGTGACGCCTATTTAATGGCAATTTCAAATGCTTACTCAGATTTTTTAGGAAAATTTGGATTAGAATCTCTTGATGAAGCCTTTGCGAAAAAAGTAGATAATTTGAGAACTTTCGAAGAATCCGATGAAATTATTACGAAAAGAATAGATTCAATGGTATTGCGTCGTTTTCATGTTAGAGATATCGAAATAAAACTTTATGGAGATTATGGTGTACTGAAAATTATTGCAATGTTGCCAATTAATGATACTCTCAGAGGAACGCTAGATATTGTTGAGAAAAAACAGGATGAAATCAATCAATTTGTCAAATGGAAAAAATCAGACGCATTTAAGGACTTAGATTCTTTAATGCAAAATGATGATAATTAATTGCTTAGTGTAGAGTAAGTAAAAAAAAATCTATTTCAAATCACCTGTAACATAACGGTGCAAAATGCTTCCGATAAGCGTTTGATATGGCATTCCCATTTTTACAGCTAATTGTTGAATTGCACTTAAATCCATTTGTGATAAACGAATGTTGATGCGTTTATCTTTTTGCAAAGAAGCTTTTGCGATTGTTGCATAATCGGTTTGTGAGTCTATAGATTTCCATTCACCGTGATTAAATGAATCGAGGATGTCATTTTCTTCTTCATCGAATTTCATAATGGATTTCCTTTTTCTTTGAGGTATTGTTTGGTTGCTTTTCGGCTTGGAATGATTGTTTTTAAAAAGATTTCAGTTTCAGATTCAACAAATGGAACCAAATAAACATAATCTGATATATCGATAGCAAACATTTTTTGATTGGGGTATTTCTCTTTATTGGGGTGTTCAATAATGTCAATTACGTTTCCGAATTGAATGAAATACAGTACTTCATCGAAACTAATATTTCGTTCATCACTCATTTTTTTGTTTTTGATTGGATCCCGATTGAACGTTTTCATGGTTTAATTTATCACATTGTGTGCCTTTTGTCAATAGTTGAAAATTTTAACTTAGTGAATTCATTTGATCATTATTTGAGTAGGATTTTTTCAAGGAAATGAATGTTCTCGCTTTATGAAATTTTTTTATTTGTGAATTCGATTTAACAAAATAGCAGTAAACAAATTTTAAAACGGTTAAATTTAATTGTTTAACTTACCTTATGAAGACAAATTTATCTGCTATAAAATATTTCGCAGGATTACTATCATTTCTGATTTATCTTGCCATAAATTCATCAGCACAGGTGCTGATTAACGAAATTCAATCCTCAAATTCTTCAACGTTTGCAGATGATGACGGAGATTATTCAGATTGGATTGAATTGTATAATGCCAGGGATGAAACGGTAAATTTGTCAGGGTTTGGCTTAAGTGATAATCTATCTAAACCTTATAAATGGACTTTTCCAGACGGTGTTGAACTTCAAGCAAAATCTTATTTAGTGATTTTCGCATCTGGAAAAGACAGGAAAGTAACACCTAATCAACTTCGTAACGGTATAATTCGGGAATTTTACGAAAACATGCCAGGAACATCTGTCACCGATTTAATCAATAGTTCAAAATTCCCTGATCAACCCGATTCCAAGTCCATTATATCTGATTTTTTTGATGCGCCCATAAACGTTGCAGAAAATTATGGACAGCGTATGTATGCTTGGTTCAGACCTACCATTACTGGATTTTATAAATTTGCGGTAGCAGGTGATGACAATACACAATTATTTATAAGTACTGATGAGTCTCCAGAAAATGTAGTAAAAATTGCAGAAGTTCCCGATTGGACCGATCAGAAACAATTTACAAAATACGCTTCACAAACATCCTCTAGTCGATTTTTAATATCGGGTAAATCCTATTATTTGCAAGCTTTAATGAAAGAAGGTCAATATGGTGATCATTTAACAGTCAGATTGATTTATCCTGATGGCTTGATGGAAACTCCAATGAAAACCACGAATCTGTTTGTTCCTGGAGCATCTTTACATACAAATTATAGTATTTCTGCAGCAGGAGAGTCAATTTTATTAACCGACAAAGCAGGCAATAGAATGGATACTTTTGATGCTATTTCTATTTTAACAGATCACAGTTTTGGTCGAAAAAAAGATGGAAATCAGGAAAAATTATTTTTTTCAAACCCAAGTCCGGGTACATCAAATGATTCACAAAGTACTTACTTAGAAATTTTGAAAGAACCTGAATTTTCAATAATAGGAGGATTTTATTCCCAAAATCTTGAACTCGTTTTAAGCAATCCTAATCCAGGAACCAAGCTTATTTATACCTTAGACGGCTCCGAACCTGACACAAATGCAATTGGAGGAAAGACCTATATTTATCGAAATAAATACCGAAAATATCCAGGAACTCAGCAAGGAGCTAACTTACAAAATACGATACAAACGTTTCTATATTCCGCTCCGATTTCTATTAGCAATCGATCTTCATCACCGAATAAACTCTCAGCTATCAATACAGATTACAACGATAATCCTAACTATTTCCCCACAGTAGTCTTAACTAAAGCAACGGTGGTTCGAGCAAAAGTAGTAAAATTCGGTGAACTATCTAGTCCAACTGCAACACAAACCTTCTTTGTTCTTCCAGAAGTTAGAAGTAAGTATTCATTACCCATTTTTTCCATCAGTGCTAATGAAAATCAATTTTTTGATTTTAATGAAGGAATTCATGTTGCAGGGGTAGATTTTGAAAACTGGAGAACTCGTAATTCGAATGCAGAAGCGAATGGCGGCGTTGAGTTTAATTGGACTCGAGATACTGAAATACCAGTCAATGTAGAGTTTTTTGATGAAAATCAATCTCTGGCAAATCTAAATCAACAGGCAGGTTTAAAAATTCATGGAAACTGGAGCCGGGAACATCCCTTAAAGACCCTTAGATTTTACGCTAGAAGTTTATATGGGCAGAATGAGTTCAGGTATCCTTTATTTAGTGATGAGCCTTATTCAAGTTACGATAGATTTTTATTAAGAAATGCTGGAAACGATTTCCCATTTACTTTTATAAGAGATGCACTTGTGCATACCTTCTCAAAAGGTTTAGAATTTGACCGAATGGCATACCGACCCACAGTAGTTTTTCTAAATGGCGAGTTTTGGGGTCTCATGAATATACGTGAGCGTTTTGATGATAATTATTTAAATCAGAAATATGGAGTTCTAAAAAATGAAGTAGATTTGATTCAAAATCAACAAGAAATTGAATTGGGTGACTTGGTTTATTATGATGAAATGATTCAATATTTGGAACAAAATCAAGTTTCAAATGCACAAAATTTTCAAAAAATTCAGGAAATGATGGATATGGAGAGTTTTATTGATTATCAGATTGCGAATATGTTTGTGGGTAATACCGATTGGCCTGGAAATAATAATCGAATGTGGCGTAAAAAAATCGCTTTTACTCCCGATGCACCAAAGGGTTTAGATGGGCGCTGGCGCTGGATGATGTTCGATGCTGATTTTGCATTTAACATCTATTACGGTGCGGATGTTAATTTCAACATGTTTCAGTTTGCTACAGCAACAAATGGACCAAGTTGGCCAAATCCACCACAGTCCACTTACTTATTAAGAACCTTACTTAGCAATTCTAGTTTTAAAAACGAGTTTATCAATCGCTATAATGATTTATTGAACACAAAATATAGTCCTGAGCGAACAACGGCAGTTATTGATTCATTTGTTCAGATAATTCAACCTGAAATGAGTAAGCAAATTGAGCGCTGGAGTTCGCCAAATACCATTCAGGACTGGAATTGGGAAGTAGATCGAATAAGAGATTTCACAAGTAAAAGAACCGACATAGTTCGAAATCAACTTAAACAATTTTTTAACTTTTCTGGATATTTTAGCTTAACTGTAAAAAATGTTAATCCAGAAGCAGGAAGGGTTTTTGTTAATCGCCTCACCATTAATAAAGCAGAATGGGAAGGAATGTATGCACAACAAATTCCACTTAAAGTAAAAGCTCAAGCGAAACAGGGGTTTCGCTTTGTTAGTTGGTCGGGAAGTATAGTTAGTAGTGCAGCAGAAATTACTGTACTTAGCTCACAAGCGGTAACAATTAACGCGAATTTTGAGGAGCTTCAACAAGCTACAGAATCGGTGATTGCATCGTTTGATTTTAATGATTTACCAGATAACAATTTTACAGAAATTATTTCAGCAAACGCAAAGATTACTTATTCAGGAACAGGTGCAGGTTACTTGGATAATGTTAATGATGGCACTGAATTAAATGCATTACCAAGCATTTTAGCTGGAGATGCATTACGAGTACGAAATCCTTCGAATACTAGGCGACTTGTTTTAACTGTTCCGACTCAAACTTTTGAAGACATTCGCCTTTCCTATGCGATTAAACGCACATCAAGTGGCGCAACTCAGCAACAATTGGTTTATCGCGGCAAAGAAAATCAGGAATGGAAACAGATTGATACGCCAATCACAATTACAGAAGAGTATGAATTACTAACTATATCTTTTTCGGATATTTCTGAGTCGGAAAATAATCCGAATTTTGAAATCGGCATTGAGTTTTTAGGAGATAATGCAGCAGGCACTTCCGGCAATAACCGATTTGATAATTTGATTGTTCATGGAAGGTTAATGGAACAAACAAGTATTGATTTGGCAGCAAATGAAGCCCCGATTCAATTTAAACTGGGTAATACCTATCCGAATCCGTTTAATCCAAGTGCGGTAATTCCGTATCAGTTAAGTGAATCAGGAAATGTAACTCTAACGGTTTTTGACGTTATGGGTCGGCAGGTTTCTGTTTTGACTGATAAAGTACAAAACAAAGGAAAATATGAAGCGATTTTCCGTGCTGAAAAACTAAGTTCGGGGGTTTATATCGCTCGATTAGTTCAAAATGGTAAGGTTCAAGTGCAGAAGTTGATTTTGCTGAAATAAGGTTGTTGAAAATAGCTTACCTATGTCTTACATTTTGTTCATGGAAAGTATAACAATTTCTTCAAAAGGTCAGATTGTAATCCCGGCTGTGCTGCGAAAAAAATGGTAGTTAAAAACCGGAGATACCCTATTTGTGTCAGAAACAACTGAAGGTATTTTATTGAAAACGCACTCAATCAATAAAACAAAAAAAGTAAGTGTAGTTGCAGGATTATTGAAAACGAAGCAATCGTTTACTCTTGAAGAAATTGACGAGTTAGTGAGCGAAGGTTTTAGAAAAGAGTATCGTGATAGGGATTGATACGAATAGTTTAGTTCGTTTTCTTACGGCGGATGATAAACAACAATATGATTTGGCAGTAGATTTGATTTCAACTAATCAAGAATTATTTGTTTCGACTACAGTTATGATGGAACTAGAATGGGTTTTGCGATCAGCATAAAAAATAAAGAAAGATGAAATTGCTAAAGCTTTTAAGGGTCTTTTAGAGCTAGAACATCTTGTTTTTGAAAATGATTTACAACTCAGTCAGGCAATTATTTATTATGAAGGCGGTTTAGATTTTGAAGATGCAATACATATCCTAAGTGCAAAAAGCTGCGATCGTTTTTTCACCTTCGACAGAAAATTTGTGCTAAACTCAATAGGCTTAACACAAGTTTCTGTGATTGAGTTGAAATGATTTGTGTACTTATCTAATTTGGAAAAATGAGCCCTCTTCAAGAAGTCGAATTCTTTCGATTCTTTCACCAATTCAAATCGATTGTTATCGATGATTATTTTACTGGAATACACATTTTAGTTTAGTTCAAAATCAGGTAATCAATTCACTATTCTCATTCCATAAAGCCAAACAAATACAATTTTGCAACAATACATTTCGAGGATTTACATAAAAAAGACATGGGAAGTTCTATTTCAAAACACAAGTAAAATAACGGTGTAAAATACTCTCAATAAGTGTACGATAAGTCATTCCCATTTTACGGCTAATTCTTGATGGACGTTTAAATCCATTTTCGAAAATCGAATATTGATCAGATTTTCATTTTTTAGTCAAAAAATTTTGATTTAAGTAGTAAAAATACAACTTTCGGGTTATTTAGATTTGTGGAGCAACTTTGTACTATGGGTAAGTAAATGTTAAAATCATAACTCATATTGTTACAAAATGAAAAAAATAATTCTTACCACTTCACTCATGTTTGCATCCATGTCTCTATATGGGCAAGTTGAGGTTACATCAAAAAAATTCAACTTAAAGGATCAATACAAGCAAGCGAATTGGAAACCTCAAGAAGCCGGGATTGATGCGTCAACTGGGAATATCTTCGTAAAAATGTCAATGCCAAACTGTGAAACTTCAAAATCATCTGATGGATCTTATGTTTACACAGAATTTAAGGGACTAAGTTGGACTGTTGACAAATTAATATTTGACCCCAGTTTTAACTACTTAAGAACGGAGAGTAAAAGATATGATTCATCAGCAGAAGCATTACTAAATGAAGAGTACATTTATGGGAAAAAATACAATGCTATTCTAGGTGGTAGTATCACTAGTATTATTGGTTCATCGCTTGGTGGTGTTGCAATGCCTGCAGGCCAAATCGATAATTCAAATTTATTTTCAACGATTGTTTCGGGAACAAGTGGTATCGGTGGCTTTAAACTTGGTACATCGTATATCGGAATTCAACTTTCTGCTCAAACTTCAAAATATGGACCTGATGTATGTGGTGAAAATCCCGCAGTTTATAAAGTGGATGTTACCGACTCTAAAGAAGAAAAAGGTCAAAAGTGGATTCCAATCTATAACAATCCAGTTCCAAACGGCGGAAATTTTACTATTTAATACCGTCAATGTAATTAAAGAAGAAAAACAACATTACATTTTTAGAAAATATGGCAAAAGTGCCAATGTAATTGCAGAACAAACATTCACATTCGATTATCAGTGTTTACTAACAACGAAATCTATTGAAAAAGCGCCAGGTGTTTTTGATTATGTACTAGAGGCTACGCCCATTAATTATAAAAAATCGACCATGAAAACTACCGCGCCAAACAATTTTGAGTTTTTCTATGTCGATGGAGAAACCTTCGATATTAAAGAGCATGTAGCTTTCACGGCACCGAATTCAAAATGGATAATCGATAAAGTGTTACATGTTGATGGTGCAACGTATTTAATAGGTGGTTCTAGCGCAAGTAACACCGAATACAACGACATTTACCCCCCCCCTAAAAAAGCTGATTTTATGAATTTGCAGTTGGCAAAAATTCAAGATGGAAAAGTAGTTTACGCTAAAAGCTTCTTGAATAGTGATTTGAATGCAGCTTTAAAAACTGTAGATGGCTTAAAAAGCAATAAAACAGTTAATGGAAATGTAATGTTATATTCTACACTTAATGTAGTTAATGGTAAAGTAGTTTATCAAGGTCAACAACATAACATTGGAAATGGAACCATTATCGTATTAGACAGATTTTCTCTAAACGGATCGATGTATGGAGATTTACAAGCCTTTATTTTTGATGAAAATGGAAATTTAGATGCTGTTTTATCAAAACAAGAAAAGAAAACGGCGCGCTCTAGTGTTGCATTCACAAAAGATGGAAGCAAATTACTTTGGTTACTTGAAGATATTGGCAAGTATAATGAAATTAAGAAAGGAACGATTTCAAGCAAAAAAGCAAGTGAAATAGTAAACGCCTTATCGATTGTCTCCTATGACTTTAACGCCAAAAATATCTCTAGTTTTCAAAATTTAGAAAATAATGATTGGGCAATAAATCATAATAATCCTGTACTTATGAAAGACGATTCAAAAATCATGTTGTTAGGAAATAAAATCACCAAAAAAACAAAAGAAAAAGAACTTGTACTTGTAACGATTACAAAATAAGTCTCGAAAAATTAGACTTACGATTTTGAATAGGTGTTGTACATTGTGCTACTGTTTTGTGGAAAAAACACGAACGTTGCCGAATTACAACACCTTTTTTTGTTGAGCGAGATTGGGGGCATTATAAAACTTTTAATTATTCAATTGTTTAGAAGTAATTCTAAATGGACTCATTTCAGGTAAATCAATAGTGGAAAATAATCAATAGAATGCGAGTTTTTGCAGCATCACACGGTGTGTTGGACGAAGAACTAGATTATTATCTCGCCATGCACGATATGGATTTTGCCAATCCCCAAAAAGGTGGTTTACGCTACGACGAACTCGAAAATTTGCTCGATGCCATTCCCGCCCGAAACAAATTGATGCTCATTGATGCGTGTTATTCCGGAGAGGTCGATAAAGAAGAATCACAACTCATTGCCTCGAACGACACGCAAACAGGAGGCGTAAAATCGCGCGGATTCTTGAAAAAAGTGACTAAAAAAGAAGGAATTGGTTTGGCAAACAGCTTTGAACTCATGAAAGAACTCTTCGCCGATTTACGCAGAAACAACGGCGCAGTGGTAATTTCTTCGGCATCAGGAAAAGAATTTGCATTTGAAAGCTCAGAATGGGCAAATGGAGTTTTTACCTATTCAGTATTAGCAGGACTAAAATCAGGCAATGCCGATTTAAATAAAGATAAAACAGTAAGTGTAAGTGAGCTAAGAGATTACGTGAGCAAACGCGTTCAGGAACTAACTAACGGAAAACAAAATCCCACAAGCCGATCAGAGAACTTGGAGAACGATTTTAGAGTGTGGTGAGAAAATTCGAACAAATATTGACACAGTATTATAGATGATGTAAATTGTATGCAAAATTCATACATCAAATGGAGTTTTTATGCCTTTATTGCAAGTCAGAGATTTCCCGAAAGATATTTATGAAAAATTATCGGAGCGGGCGCAACGAGAACACCGTTCTGTAGCCCAAGAAACTATAGTGCTTTTAAAACAACAGCTTATACATGATGATAACGCCATATACAGAAGAAAACAAGTATTGTCTCAGCTCCTAAACAAGCCTGTGTTTATAAAAGATACTTCGCTAAATCCAGTTGATTTGATTCGAGAAGATAGGGACAGATGAATGTTGTGTTAGATACAAGTGCTGTAATTGAGCTCTTATTAAACAAGAAACACGCACCAAAGATAGCAGAGATTATCGGTAATGCCTCACGTATTTCAACTAGTGATTTATTCAGAATTGAATTAACAAACGTGTTGTGGAAATATGTTCGGGCAGGGTTGCTTGAAAAACAGGTTGCTTTAGAGCTTCAGATAGCAGGCGTGCAACTGATTGACCATTTTGTAAAAATGGAAGAATATGAAACCGAGGCACTTAGCGAAGCCATTCGTTTAAATCATTCTTGTTATGATATGTTATTTTTGTGCTTAGCGCGAAGAACAGGGTCGATATTAGTAAGCTTTGATAAAAAACTCGTACAAATCTGTGAGCAAGAAGGGATTTCATCTGTTACTTTCGCTGAATAGTAAATGTAATGATTTGCAATTATTTTCCACTAAAAGTATCTCGTATTAATTAGTTATATCGTGCTGGAATTGATTTTTGGAGAAAATACGTTTTGAAATAAGGCTAGTAAGTAAAAAGTTGAAGAGCTTACAGCAGGAAACAAATTCTGACAAGCCGAACCGAAAATCTAGAGAACGATTTTAGCGTGTGGTAGGAAATTGAGGTTTACTGATAAATTGCTTCCATTGGGAAACTGAAATTTTCCCCTAAGCTCTTTCTCATTTGATTCCCTCTTTATATTCCCTAAATTTCTGCTATTATGAGAAAGCCAAGACCGAAATTGCCGCTTTTGCCAATTGGACAACAAGATTACCCTACGTTTCGCTACCGTAATTTGGTGTATGTAGATAAAACCGATTTTATTCACGATTTACTGTCTCAAGGCGGTCAGTTTTACTTCCTTTCGCGTCCACGTCGGTTTGGGAAATCGCTGTTAATAAGTACTCTTAAGACCATTTTTCAAGGCAGAAAAGAATTGTTTGAGGGTTTATATATCTATGATAAATGGGATTTTGAGGCTCAACCTGTTATTCATTTGGATTTTAGTAAGATGGGGTTTCGAGATATTGGATTGAATCAGGCCATTGAAAAAACTTTACGTCAAATTGGGGCTGAATCAAATATCGAACTGGACAGCAATGGTAATGGGTTATTGTTTGCTGAACTCATCCAAAAACTGCACGAGCAAACCAGCAAACAAGTTGTCATTCTTATAGATGAATACGACAAACCGATCACAGACATACTCGAGTTCAACAAAGCAGAAAAAGCGCATGATCATCTCGGTATTTTGCGCACCTTTTACAGTGTTTTAAAAGGAAATTCCGAACATATTCGCTTTTTCTTCATGACTGGGATCGCACTATTTTCAAAGGTTTCGTTGTTTTCGGATTTGAATAATTTGAACGATATCACTTACAATGAAGAGTTTCATGATTTAATCGGCTATACTCAAGATGAATTGGAGAGTTATTTTGAAGAAAATCTAAACTATATTGCTCAAAAAAATGAAATTTCAGTAAATGATTTGCTCATTCAAATAAAAGAATGGTATAATGGTTTTTCTTGGGATGGAATCCATACAGTGTATAATCCTTTCTCTATTCTGCGTTATTTAGAGGAGAAAAACTTCCGAAATTTTTGGTTTGAAAGCGGAACTCCTCGTTTTTTGATAGAAAAAATGAAAGAAATCCAAGTCTATGATGTGTCAAAAACGACAATTGATTCATTGGCTGCTGAAAATTTGAATATAGATCAGGTACAACTAATCCCACTTTTGTTCCAAACAGGTTATTTAACTATTAAAAAGAAAGATTCTATTGGCAGATTTGTGCTTGATTATCCGAATAAAGAAGTGCATCAGTCTATGCTAAAACATATTTTGATGGCTTATAGCGATTCGCATCAAAGTGTTACCCATGCAACCAATATCATAGACGCTATTCATTCAAACGATTTAGAACTATTAATTCGTGAAATCAACATTCTATTTGCTTCAATTCCTTATCAAATTTTCGATTCCAATCAGGAAAAATACTTTCACGCTATTTTATTTCTATCGATTAAATTATGTGGATTTCATATTGAATCAGAAGTAAGCGTTTCGACCGGACGCATTGATGCCGTAATGATTTACGAAAACAAAGTCTATATTTTTGAATTCAAACTTAACGACACGGCCGATTCAGCCCTTGAACAAATTCGTGAGAAAAAATACGTTAAGAAATATGAAAATCAGGGAAAAGAAGTCATTTTAGTGGGAATTGGCTTTTCAGGTAAAAGGAAGGAAGTTTCCGATTGGAAAGTTGAATTGGTGTAAGATTAAGATATTTATGAATTTGAGCAAGATTCGAAATCGAAAATCATATATCCAACTCGCCATTCTCAATATAAAAAGCCAAACAAATACAAAGGAATCCGATTCCCGACCGAAAACTCGATATCATCTAAAGCCAAAAACGAATTCGGCAAATCGGCAATTTGAGAAAAATCTTTGTTTCTTCCACCAATTTCAAAAATGAAAGAATCATTTACTAAAAAATCTCCTTTTTCGCTGTATGCAACCTTATGCAATTTCGAAACTTGATTTAAAAAGAAGATTTCTCTCAAGGTTCCAATTTCAGTTTTGACAGATGAAAGGGCATGTAATAGATTCGGATTGTGAAGAAAGATCTTTTCTGGTTTTTGCATCAATTTGTTGCCGGTGCCTTCGCTGTGTAATAAAAACAATAACTCCGCTTCTTCCAAATAGGATAAATACGAAAAAAGTGTGTTTCTAGCGACACCTACTTGTTCGGCAAGTTTCACCATATTGGGTTTGAAGGGAACACTTTGAGCAAGAATGTACAGCAGTTTTTTGAGTTGATTAATGTGTTGTGCAGAGATATTTCTGAGTTGAACCAAATCGACTTCAATCATATACAAAACGGTTTGTTTAAGGCGCTCATTGTAATTTGCCTTTTGCTCAAAACTGAAAGGGTAATAGCCACTTTTTAAATAGGGATGAAAATGCGCTAAAGGTTTTATGGAATTTGTTAATTCGTTTGCAATTTCGGTATGATTATTCAGAATTTCGTCTAAACTAAGAATGGGCAAGTTTAAGCCTAGACTAATATTTAGATATTCTCGAAACGACAAGCCTTGCATAGCATAAATCATGGCTCGGCGACTTAAATCAGCTCGTGAGTTGTGAATGTGCAACATAGAAGAGCCTGTAAACACGATGTTTAGCTCATCCCAAGTATCATAAGCATTTTTAATTTCTTGAGACCACGTTGCGTATTTATGCACTTCATCAATAAACAGATATTCACCACCGCGTTGAACAAAGTTCTTTATTAAGTCTATCAAATTGTTTTTACTGAACCAAAGATCATCGAGACTTACATATAAGGCTTTTTCAGGTGGTAAATTCAAGGATTTGATTTTTTGCAAAAGCAAGGTTGTTTTCCCAACTCCACGCACCCCTTTTATGCCAATCAGACGGTCATCCCATTCAATAGAATGAATAAATTCTCGAACGTAGGCAGATTTGAGCCGTTTGAGTTTTTCAAGATGAGTTTCGAAAAGGGATTCCATTTGGGATAAGAAGATATTTGTTTATTGATTAATCAAATATACAATAATTAAAATAAAATGTTCAATGTATTGAACATTTTATTTTAATTATTGGTTTATGTAATGAACAAATTAGAAGTTTAACTCCTGAAATAATATACTTCATTTCATAAGTGATTCGATTTTAAGTGTATTATTAATAATGGAATACAAATAAATTAAATATTTAATAACTAGTAAAAAGAGTAAGTATTCAGGAATCATTTAATTTGTAAGTGTATTTTCAATATTCTTATAAATAACACAAACTTGTAATTATAGTTACAACTTTTATGAATAAGGTTTCATCTCAAATAGGTCTGCTAATTGAATTTTTGTTGTTACAACAAGAAGAGCAATTGTTAACAAAAGTGTTTTCATGATTCAATTTGGTTTAATAATTCGATTTTAACCGTTTTATACATTAAGCTTTTTGAAGTTGTATCGGGTTTTTAATTTGGTTGACAGCGGACGCTGTCTTTGTTTTTAGCACCAACGGACGTTGGCGCTAGATTGTTGGTGCTTGTTAACTAAAAAAAATCTAATTTTGATAAAGCCAATGAAAATGAAAGTAGAATTTCTAAAGCATGAAAAAATATTCATTTAATTTAAATTAAATTTATACAAACAGAATTTAATTCTATTTATTTTTTGATATGTTATATTTCATTTTTTTCTTATTTCTAGGTCTAGTTTTACTCGTAAAAGGTGCGGATTGGCTAGTTTCCGGTGCTTCTTCTATTGCAAAGCGCTTCAATATTAGCGATTTAGCTATTGGTTTAACCATAGTTGCTTTTGGAACTTCGGCTCCTGAGTTAGTCGTAAATGTGGTGGCTTCAGTACAAAAGCATCAAGAAATTGTATTTGGAAACGTGATTGGTAGTAATATTTTTAACTTGATGGGGATTTTGGGAATAGTGGGTTTAATAGCACCCTTAACGGTTCAATCGAGTACAGCTTGGAAAGAAATCCCGCTTTCTTTTTTTGCTGCATTGGTATTGTTTTTCATGGCAAATGCTTGGTTTCTTTCCGATAAACTCATCGTCAGCCGATTAGATGGTGTTATATTATTATTCGGCTTTGTTGGATTTTTATACTATGTTTCTAAACAATTAAAAACAGATGAAAGTTCAGTTTCAGAAAGTGAAGAAAAGCAATTATCGGTTGGAAAAGCTAGTTTATTTATCGGAATAGGTTTAGCAGGCTTGATTTTCGGAGGTCAACTCGTCGTTGATAATGCCATTGAAATTGCTCACTATTTGCAGTGGAGCGAAAAAATAATTGGCTTAACGATAGTTTCAATCGGAACATCTCTTCCTGAGTTTGCCACATCTGTAGTCGCAGTAATGAAAAAAAACACGGATATAGCTGTTGGAAATATAGTTGGTTCAAACATTTTTAACGTGCTATTTATTTTAGCAACAAGTGCTATTGTTTCTCCAATTCCCTATTCAATAGGATTTAATATTGATTTATTGGTTTTACTTGCTGGAACGGTATTTTTATTTGCGGCCATGTTTTTGGGAGGAAGAAAAACATTGGATCGCTGGGAAGCAGGAATCTTGCTTTTGGGATATGTCGGCTATACATTTTATTTACTTGCATAATTTATCCACTGCGATTCGTCATGATGGCTCGAACACTTGCGGTATCAGCATCTTGGCCTAAGAGCCAAACAAAACCCCAAAGTGCTTGTTGCTTAAGAGATATTAAATCGACTTAGCATGTGTGTGAAGGGGAAACTTCTAAAATTCTACATGTATAAATATAATTTTTACAAACGTAGTGCCAAGAAAAACCAAAGGTTACATTGGGAATGAAAAGTTTCATTTCCAATTTGATTACGAAAATCGTTATTTGATAAACTTATTTCTACATCAAAACAAAGAATCTATTTATAATAGCAGTTCTTTCGTGAATCAATATTGAATGCTATGAAACACATTTTCTACTTTTTTATCGCTATTCTGTTAATCAGCTCAATGTGGTCTTGCCAAACTTCAAATCCAACTAAAGATGAAGCAGAACTTAAACAACTCGTGACTACATTTTTAGATTCTGTTGATTCCGCAAAAATGCACGATCGTTTTTGGGCTGAGGACTTAATTTATACCAGTTCAGCAGGAAAGCGATTTGGGAAAGAGCAGATTATGAGTGGATTTTCATCCAATTCAGATTCAACATCTTCAAGAGCTGAGTCGAAAGGTTCACCTTATTCAGCAGAAAATATGCAGATTCAATTATGGGGTGATGTTGCCGTAGTTGCGTTTCAGCTTGTGAATAAAGATGGCGAATCGGTAACGGAATACTTGAATAGTGGAACGTTTGTAAAACGAAATGGAGAATGGAAAGTGGTAAACTGGCAATCAACAAAAAAGGCTGACGTTTTAAGATCAGCCTTGTAAAAAAATATTGTTCTAAAATTAGAAACGAATACCAGTAGCAATTTGTAATTGACCAAATCCACCAGCAGAGTATTTTAACTCAGCAAATAATTTTTTGCCACTTACATTAAAATTAGCACCTACGCCTAAATTAATACCAATAGCGTTGTCAGATTCAGATTCAGATTCACCCGCAAATTCAACAGTAACAGATTTGTATGCAAATTGTAAACCACCAATACCATAAAGCTCCATAGTTTCAGTAGTATTGAAGATATAGTGTGCGTTTGCATTTAATTCAAATTGCATAAGACTAGTTTTAATTGAAGTTCCTAAGAAATCAAAATCACCAGAACTTGGTAGATAAAAAGCTAAATCAACAGCGTATCTAAATTTAGTGTTGATACGTGCAGAATAAGAACCAAGAAGACCGAGCCCTAAGCCTGTATTGAATCATAATTTTCAAGACCTGTACCGATAGCTAATCCCACTCCAAAACCTTGTGCTTTAAGTTGTGATGATGTTGCGAGTCCAATAGTTAAAACAAATAATAGTGCGAATATTTTTTTCATAGATTTTATCTCCGTAGAATGATGTTCTTAAATAACTCGTTTTTTGAGTTTTCAGATAATAATACAATTTTTTTTTAAATATCTATTCCAATGCTAGCGCCAACGTCCGTTGGTGCTAAGAATTAAGACAGCGTCCGCTGTCAACAAAATTAAAATCAGGATCTCGAACTATGTAATACTCTTAAATAAAAAAGACCGATGTAGCGCCGAGATTATGGGTCAAGCCCATAATGACGTAGCTAAGCAATCTCATCCTAAAGAAAATCAGGATCTAGAACTAGGTATCAATGCTAGCGCCAACGTCCGTTGGTGCTAAAAATTAAGACAGCGTCCGCTGTCAACAAAATTAAAATCAGGATCTCGAACTATTTAATACTCTTAAATAACAAAGACGGAAGTAGCGCCGAGATTATGGGTCAAGCCCATAATGAGGTAGAAAAAGCATTGTCCCTTAGGTTTAATAAAGCGTTTTGGAAAGGTTTTTGCTAGAAAGTAAGGACTTAAAAAGCGCACAGTTTACCGATTGATACAGGCGCATAATTACTCGTCTAAGGAAGACTTATAGCATGATTTTATCCTGTATCAATTCATGCTGGGTTCTGACCCAGCATCTCTGCTTAGTTTGGTCTTAAATTAAAGATTTCACAAAAAGTAAATGTAGGTTCTTCAATGCTTATTCAAATTTTTGATTAAAATTATTGTAATAAACCTTAACATGAACCCGAACACAGGTTACTACTAAATGAATTTGCAAACAAAAAGTGGAATTTTTTTTTGTAAACTGAACTTTTTTTCTTTCATATAAGCTTAGAATTCGAGAAATCAATAGGATTACCTTATTTTAAGCTTCATGAATAAAAGTGCCACACTTTTCTGTTTATTAATTGCCACATTTTGGGTTGTCGATTCTGTTCGGGCGCAATCAACAGCGCCGGAGGGATTTCCTTTTACACAAACGTATCGACGTGGTGATTTTGTGGGTTCGCCTCGCACATGGGGCATTTTTCGTGCCGATGACGGTTTGCTTTATTTTGGAAATACGCGATATGGAATTCAAGAATCAGATGGGCTTTCTTGGCGAAATCTGCGTTTAGAGCGAAATTCGGTGGCTTTGTCGTTTGCTCAAGATCAAAAAGGACAGATTTATGTTGGTGGACAATTAGATTTTGGGTTTCTCCAACGCGATTCTCTTATGAGTCGTAAATATCACTCGTTGGCTTACCTGTTACCAGACTCTGCTTCATCTATTATAGATGTCGAATTTACATTTGTTCTTAATGATATCGTTCATTTTGTTTCACCAACAGTATGGTACACGTATATGGTTTCCGACCAAAAAATAACCTGGCAAAAAAATGATGTAACGATAAGTTCTGCTGTAAAATGGAAGGAATCAATCATTTCATTACATTCGGATGGAACACTTAATCAGACGAAAGACAAAACGACCAAAAAGATAACATCACCCACTTCGCTTAATAATCCTCATTTGTTATTTTCGAATGGTAAGCGCTTGTTTTTATGGGATAAAAGTTACACACTATGGGAGTTCCAAGCCGATCAGACATGGAATAAAATTGCCGATTTTGCAGGCGT